>Ga0272441_10000197_pt1 | contig 136313 bp, 111 predicted proteins | sample SSMProp6N_FD_193582 | JGI IMG/M metagenome (GOLD analysis project Ga0272441, IMG submission 193582) | Marine sediment archaeal communities from Little Sippewissett salt marsh, Falmouth, MA, United States - SSM-Prop-6N | ecosystem: Environmental > Aquatic > Marine > Wetlands > Sediment ...
TTCTGTCCATGCAGGCCAGAACTGATTCTATGTCAAATACGTGGTATTACGGGAATAGCTTTATTTGAACCATAAAGGATTACGCGATTCCCTTGACATAAAATCGCTAACGTTATGTCCTTGTGAGGACATAACTGATTTTATGATCAAATACTTCGTATTACGGGAATAGCTTTATTTGAACCATAATTTATATTATGTCAAATAGGATTTTAGGGTAATCGGGGAAGCAGCCCCTACCGGATCCTGTCATTAATCCCAAAAAGTTATTTCCTAAACCGACCTTCGCCTTGTCAAGCTGAACAAGCAGTGCGTTTCTGAATAACAACTTCTTAATTAATGTACCCATAGTACAGCACCGCACTGCGCAGATCACTATTCAAAGTAAGCCTGGCTTGATTATTCGGAAAAATCCTCAGATGGCAAAGCAAAGTTTCTGATTTGTTCTTTTCTACGGAAAAATTAAGATCATAACAACCGTCCTGATCATTGCGATCCCCACGAATATTACTAGCCGTCCCTTCTAAACGGATTCCTCCAGATTCCCTTAACGTATTGACCATTTCGACGCTTCCGAAATAGCGAAGTGATATAGTAACCTGGTCACCGTCCATTTTCAAGTACCCGGGGTTGTCCGTGAGATTCTCCTGCACACTTCCATAAGTCTCAATCCTATTCCCTACGAAGGTAAACTTCTGGTCTTTGACCGTGTTTTCCATGTGTTGCCATCGTTCTTCTGAAATTATTTCTTTCGAACCACCACAACCTGTCAGGGTTAGCAACTGCACTGCCATAAAGAAGCATGAAAGCATTCCTATTTTCGTTTTCATGGGCGTACACTGCATACCTTTGAGCCGTTATTCAATATTTACCGTTGTGATATTTCCGTCATAACGAATCTGATTTCGTTGGTTGCTCTGGACGGTCAGCAGACCACGTTTTCCTCCGTATATTCGTAAACTACACACGAAGGTCTCACTCCGGTCCCTTGCGGTAAAATCAATATCGTAATAATTTCGATCTGTATTCCGGTTTATTTTCAGGTCATTGGCCAGGCCTTTATAGTTTATCCCATCTGCCTGTCCGTAAGCCTTAACTATCTGCCGCTCCCCGTAATACGGTAACTGTATAAAAACAGAATCTCCCCTCATCTTTAAATAATTTGAGTTTTCCCCCAGGTTAATTCGACTTGGACTGCTGCCCGGTGGAAATAACCCGGCAGCTGCCACAGCATTTAGACCTGCATCGGGGGTGGGTTCTGCCCATAAGGCAATCATTGTGAAATTTCTTTCCGTAACGATCCGGTCCAGTCGGGCCTGCTCCTCACCTGTTAACGGTGTAACCGCAGATTTACAGGCCGCAAAAGCCAATAGCAGGACTAAATAACCCATGTATAATACAGTATGCCGATTCGGGAGGCACATAAATCTATGGTTATAAGATACTATAAAAAGATACAAAATTATTTCATCCTTGAATAGGTGGAACACCCGAAAAATTAAACCTTATAATTCCTGAAGTTTTCTTCGGGCCTCTTCTCCTTCCTGCCCCCCGGGATCCAGTGCCAGGGCTTTTTGATAGGCCTCCCGGGCCTTTTCCATTTCTCCCTGCTTCGCGTAAATGGCCCCCATTCCGTTCCAAACCCCGGCCCGTTCGGGAAAGAATTCAGCATTCATGGAAAAGACAAAGAATGATTCTTCTAAACGATTGTTTTTAAGTAAGTTATATGCCGTTTTATCAAATGATTGTTCAAAGTCGTAAAACGCGTAATTCGGATCTGAAATCATACGGGCGGCTGTGGGTTTCACCTGATCCACTTTCCCGGAGGTAAACAATTCTGTCAGGTGACCCAGGGGATTGAGGATAAACGTAGAATCTGAAAAAGCCAGGGCTGCCTCCAGAGCCGGGTCCTGATTGGTGCGGTATTGTTCAAAGGTCATCCCGGTAGCCAGGTGGGGTGCGAGCCAGGGGCCATTCTCCCACTGGGGTTTGTCCTGCCACCACGCAAAGGATAAATAGGCATTCAGACCACTGTTTGGAAGGGTTACCGGCCGGTTGTCTCCATAGAAGTTGATATTCTCAGACGTCGGTTCCCCTACGAATACCGCATTTGTATAGTTGCTGAGTTCATTGACCAGGTTTTGACAGGCTGAAAACGTCCGCCTTCCAATAATGACCATGAATTTCCCGGGTTTATTGATCTTTTCCGTTCGAATGACCCCGGTGACTATGGGCTTGTTCTTATAATTATTCCCACCTCCATTCAGACGCAGGTCGAGTATGAATTTATCGACATCATTTTGTTCGATAAATTCAAACACCTCCTTAAAAAAGGTTGGGATATCTGCTTTTTCATCGTCCATAATCTGACTTTGTCGAACGTACAGGACCTTTTCCTCAGGGAGATATTCGTAATAGGAGATTCGTTCCAGTTGCCTGAGGTACAATGGGTTTAGGGTGGTGTCCCGTGACTCAACCCAGTCCTCCCCTGGTACGACCATCCCATATCGCCGTGGAAAATGCTCGGTGGGCACTGCTGAAAGGGTTTCGCGGCGAATCTGACCATCTTTTTCCAGGGTAAGGGTGACATCCCGCTTGTTTTCAGATAGGATTTTCTGGGCGTGGAGGAACTCTGGAAAAGTGAGGTAATGTATACCATAGGCTTTTACAAACATCTCATTTTCTGCGGGAATTACCGGACGCATGAGCTCCAGGACACGCTCCACCGGCATCCCCTCTATCTCGAGCAGTCGGGCCCCGGCGAGTTCCGCATAATCCCTGTGTACTCCTTGAATAAATATTCCGTCATCGTATTGATAAAGTACTATGGGCAATTCATGCAAGGGGATCTTCCCTTCCCAATACCCTAAAACCGTATGCCCGTATTCAAAGGAAGCTACCAAACGGGCCAGACCTACCATTACCTCGTGATCTTCCAGTTTGGGAATTGCCGCTCTCAAGACACTCACTTTTTCATCAAATTCTGATGCAGTGGTCTTTTTAAAGAGAAATGTATATTCGTCGTGGATGGTTTTTTGGAGGTAATCCAGGTCTTCCTGCCATTGTTCGGAAGTCAATTCCTGTGCCTGCAAGAAAGTTCCCAGCATTAGAAAAACAAATAAAAGCACCTGGTATAAAGGCCTTTCAGAAGTCAAAAGGGATCGCAACATGTGGGTCTATTTTAATGGTTGGACGTAAATCCGGGTGGGATGTTACATCATATCGGGGTTTTGTTTGTGGCATATATACGGATCAAATCACCTAATTATCAATATTTTAGATTATCTTTCTAAAAAAGTTCCGGGTGTTTAGAGCATTTTTTACAGGAGCTTTACTACTCGTGGGGAGTTTCCAAATCCGCGCGCAGTCCTATATTGACCTCGTTACCGCTTCTTACAATTACAGTCCCCCTTCAAATTTTGAAATATCCGATGAGACGACTTCCATCCAGCATGCGGATGTAAGCGTGAGCCTGCCCTTTCCGATCGAAGATGGCCCGATTCTGCTTCCCGGGGTCAATATGACCGTTAATCGGCTCAACCTGGACCCTGCAAGCCCTGCAGCCACCACGCTTTACTCTGCCGCTTTGCATATTGGTCTGCGATTGAAATATGGGAATGACTGGAGCGGAACGCATTACTTATTTCCCAGGCTTTCCACAGCTTTTCAGGAATCCCGGGCGGGAGTTCAAATCGCTACCCTGCAGCTTTTCGAAAAACAGAAATCCCCTCATTCGAGTTATGGTTTTGGTGTGTACGCGAGTAAGGAATCCTTTGGCTGGATGTTGGTGCCCCTGTTGAGTTTTTATTACCAAAGTCCCGACAGCCGGTATGAAGTACGTCTTTTTCTCCCTTCCCGGGGGGATGTCAATTACCGCCTGACGGATCACCTGCGGGCAGGCCTGTATTTTGATGGCCTGGGCTCCTCCCACGATTTACAATCTCCACAATTTGGAGCATCCTATGTGCAGCGCATTTCAAACGACCTCCAGGCCTATCTCCGGTTTGACCTGACCCCTTCCCTCCTTCTGGCGGTTCGAGCCGGGTATTCTTTTTTTCGTACCTACAGGGTATACGATGTCGACGATACAGCAGGTGTTTCCTTAGCCAACATCTTTTTTGGCGATGGCCGGACGCCTTTAAACCAAACCGTGGAAGATGGTTTTATTTTTGGGGTGAGAATTATTTATCGCTACCATTTTTCCAGGTAGTTTCCTTCAGGCCTTCGGGTTCGGGTACTGATCGGTCTGGGAAGCTATATCCCTGTCGAGGCACACAAAATCCTTTTCTATCAACAGGTGCAGGGTAGCTCCATTCCATTTCAAATCCGTCTCGAACCCGATTTGGGGTGACCCGGGCCAGGTTTTAACCCATTGCTTCGGAATCTGGATACTGATTTTCCCTTCCCCGTAAACCGCTTTTAATTCGGTCAGCCCCTCCAGGGCTTCCAGGCCATAAATAAGTGTGCCTTCAGGAAAGCTGGTCGAGGCCCACAGGCTCCCTTTTTCAGCGAGTAAGTCCACCTCTGAACGACGCAATCTGTAGCGTACGGAATTGTCTTCGATTCGTATTTTCATAGCTCTGACTCTGGTGAATAAATATACAATATATGTTCCTTACTCTTTCATCCCCTTAGGGTAAAGCGTGTACCTTTGCCCGATGGAAAAAAAGCCACAAAACCAACTCGAGTTTATTACACTCATGGCTGCTTTGATGGCTTCTGTGGCTCTATCCCTGGACGCCCTGCTACCGGCCCTGGATTTAATAGGGCAAGCTGTTGGAAATACAGACCCGGTTAAAAACCAATGGCTCGTCTCCATATTTTTCCTGGGTGTTGGCACGGGCCCGCTGCTGTTCGGTCCTATTTCCGACAGTATAGGTCGCAAACCTGTTGTGTATATAGGTTTCGCCCTGTTTGTGGCGGCCAGTGTGCTCTGTGTAAATTCCCCGAACCTGGGTTGGATGATTTTCGGGCGGTACCTTCAGGGTGTGGCCCTTTCTGCGCCCCGCACCGTAAGTATTGCCATGATCCGCGATAAATTCAGCGGAGACTTTATGGCGCGTATCATGTCTTTTGTAACCGCTATTTTTATCCTGATACCCGTAGTGGCCCCAGCCCTTGGAAAAACCATTCTCGATACTTTCGGATGGAAAGCTATTTTTCATTTTCAGGTAGTTTTCGGGATAGCCGTAGCTATTTGGTTCTGGTTGAGACAGCCGGAAACACTTCCCCTGCGCAATCGCAAAACCTTCCGCCCTATCGTTCTTTTGTCCGGTTTCAGGGAAGTGTTCCAATACCGGCGCACCGTGATTTTCACCTTGATTTGGGGATTGATTACGGGATCGTTCCTGGTCTATTTAAGTACCACACAAGTCATCTTTGAAATCCAATACGGGGTTGAAGATCTGTTTCCGTATCTCTTTGCAGCTCTTGCGGTCACTATTGGAGGGGCTACCCTTGTCAACGGTTCTCTCGTGATCAAATACGGAATGTACCGGCTCATTGGGGCCTCCCTGCTGGCATTTACTTTAATTGCCGGATTTTACCTTTTGCTCTTCTATGGGCAGGACAACCCCTCCATACCTGTTTTAATGCTGTTTTTATGCCTGCAGTTTTTTGCCATCGGATTTCTTTTTGGCAATCTCCGCGCTATGGCTATGGAACCCCTGGGCCATATTGCGGGCCTGGGTGCCGCCATCACAGGGTTTTTGGCCACAATTATTTCTGTGGGGCTCAGTGCCTGGATCGGAAGTTTTCTCACCGATACAGTAATACCCTTATTTACGGGCTTTCTGGTTTGCGGCCTGCTGGCCCTCCTGTTGTTCGCCTTCAGTCAAAACAGACCCGGGACGTGGATGGCCTCACGATGATAGAAGTTTCCCCGGGATTTAAACGGGCTCCTTTTCATATCGGTAAGTTACGATTCTTATATTTACAAAAACTACTGGGCGTCCATGTGGATCTGGATCATCTTTATCATTTGCATCATTATTTTTCTGGCACTCGACCTGGGTGTCTTTCATAAAAATGATCATGTCATCCGCTCGAAAGAAGCCGGGATCTGGACCGGTATTTGGGTTACAGTAGCCCTGAGTTTCAGCGGGGTGATTTACTGGCTTTTTTCAGAGAACCTTGTGGACAACCCCACGAACCTTACTCCCGGGACGGCCGTACTGAAGTACATCACGGGGTATTTGATTGAATTGTCCCTGAGTATTGACAATGTTTTTGTAATTGCCGTGATTTTCTCCTCATTCGCCATTCCAGCGATCTACCAGCACCGCGTGTTGTTTTGGGGAATCCTGGGGGCCATCGTTTTTCGGGCTTTAATGATCCTTTTTGGTGTGGCCCTGATCAATAAGATCGATTGGATTATATATGTCTTCGGGGTGTTTTTGCTCTATACGGCGTTTAAGATGCTCAAAGCCGATTCCCATGAATTTAACCCTAAGGAATCCATGGTTTTCCGACAGATTTCCAAAGTTTTTCCCATTACCTCGAGTATGGATGGCAATCATTTTTTTATCAAACGCCTGGGGATTCAGGCAGCTACCCCACTTTTTGTAGCCCTGATCATCATTGAACTCACAGACATCCTCTTTGCACTGGATAGCATCCCGGCCATCCTGGCCATTACGGCAGACCCCTTTATTGTATTCAGCTCAAATATCCTGGCGATCCTGGGACTGCGCTCCATGTATTTTCTGATTTCCAGGATGCTTTCCAAGTTTCGATTTATCAATTATAGCCTGGTGATCATTCTGGCGTTTGTTGGGAGCAAAATGCTCCTTTCCCATTATATACATCTACCGGAATGGGTGTCTCTTTCGGTAATTATGCTCGCCTTGGGTGGGGGGATTCTAGCGTCCCTGTATATTCCTGAAAAAACCGACAAGCCCTCGGAAGAAGTCTAGCTATATGGGTGTCTGCCGCTGCTTAAAGCTTTTTATCTGAATTTCCAGCATACGGAATTCGCGAATGAGTTGGGTGAGGTCCTCCTGGGATTTATCGCGAATGCGCTGTCCATTCTCTCTATACTTCCGAAAGGTTACGCATCTTTTTGCCAGGGTCTGCAACCGGGATTTGAGCATTTCCCGTTGTACAAATTGATCCCTCGTTTGAGGTTCCTGATTGTAGCGCCCTAAGTGAGTTTTAAGTTGGTTCCCCAAATGCCGCATCCGATCGAGTTGTACACGGACGGGCAGGTCATCTACAGGTGTTTGCTGGGGTTTGTTGGCGATCATGCTTCGGGGTGTTGTTCTTGTGAAATAAAGTTACGCTTTTATCCCCCGCATTTTCCGACCTAATGGACTGAAATACAAATGATATCAATTATTTAACAAGAACTTCTGATATCAAACTGATTTAAGTCATATTAATGGGCGGGTTAAATTTGGAAATTGGGATAACACTCAGTAAATTTCCAAAAAGAGAAGTGCATGGATATCAACTTTCAATACGATGCGGTAAAGGCCAGCGACCGGCTGGAGATATTAACCGCCAAAAGACTCCAAAAACTTTTTGACAAATACGACTTTCTCATTCGTGCAGAGGTCCTGTTTAAGAAAGAGAATACCGCCAGCCCTGAGACCGGGATGATTTGTAAGATTCGCCTGAGTCTGCCCGGCCCCCTGATCTTCGCAGAGTCCAGCCATGGTACCTTTGAAGTCTCGATCACCGAGACCGTAGACGATCTGGAGCGTCAGTTGCGCAAACGCAAGGACAAAATGAAGCATAGGGCCTGAACCCCCGGGTTGACGCCAACACTATCCCGAAAACCGGTTTAAGATGAACTTTTTTGGAGTAAAATCCAAAAGGGGAAGGCCATTCATGCGGTTGCAATAATACTACCCGTCCTTCCCCCTGGTTTTAAGGCTAATGATCTCCAGGGCGTCTCCCACAGTCTGCATTTTTTGCATGTCCTCGTCTTCCAGCAGGATGTCGTATTGATCTTCCAGATCCAACACGATATCCACCAGGTGGGCTGAATTAATATTCAGTTCGTTGAGCAGGTGACTGTTTTTATCAATGGTGGCCCGATCGATATCTTCAGGAAGATATGGGCCGATGATCTCAAGAAGTTCTTTGTACGAATCAGTATTTTTCATAGGCATCTAATCATAGCGCTTAAAGATAATACAAGCGTTGACATCCCCGAAGCCCAGACTTGCTTTTGCGATGATCTCAGGTGAAACCGCTGTATTTTCAAGAGGAACCGTGGAGGGGGCAATAAGTTGACTGATTTTCGGATGCAGATCGGCAGCATTTCGGTTTCCGATCACCTGGCCAGCTTCAAATTGAAGTATTGCCGCGACACATTCCATACTTCCGGAAGCCGATAAACCATGACCCAGCACATCCTTAAATGAGTTGATAAAAGGAAAGTCGGCCCCACTTCTCCCCAGGGCCTCAGACCAGTTAAAAACCTCCTCAGCATCCCTGGCAGTCGCCGTAAGGTGCCCGTTGATAACATCAATATGCGCCCCTTTCAAACCTGTGGTGCGAAGGGCTTCCGTGATACAGCGCTGAACGGCTCTACCGTTGGAGGCCGTCATGGATCCTCCACTGCGCTGTCCGCCACAATTTACAGCGCCTCCAAGCACTTCTGCATGGATATGTGCTCCACGCCCCTGGGCGCTTTCAAGGGACTCCAGGACCAGGGCACCTGCACCACTGGAAGGGACAAAACCTGCTGCCGACTCTGCCATGGGCCTGCTTGCCTGTTCAGGTTGCTGGTTATATCCGGAGGGCACAACGCGCATGGCGTCAAAGCCACCCCAAACATATGGTCCACTATCGCTGCAGCTCCCGGCCAACATCCGATCCGCCAGTCCATTTTGGATTCTCTCAAATGCCATAAGAATGGCTTCCGTACCCGTGCTGCAAGCTGAAGAATTGCTACTGACCTGATTCCCACATCCGATTTTACCAGCAAGAAATGCGCTAATTCCACTCGCCATTGTCTGAGGAACCGCAGTGCTTCCCAATCTGCGGACATTTCCCTGGTCTATTTTTAAAATGGACTCCCTAAACTTGTCGACCCCAAGTATACTGGTGCCAAAAATAATACCTGAATCCCAGTGCGGATTCTCCGCGTCCGCCGCCGCCAATCCGGCCTGTTTCCAGGCTTCCATTCCTGCAATAGTTCCATATATAAGACCTGTTGATAATAAGTCTCTTAGTTCTAATTTACTAAAGTATTCATTTAAAATTTTTTCTGAAATTTTTGGAACACCCCCCACCTGGCATCTGAAGCCCAAAGCTTGGAGTTCGGGTAGGTGCCGTAAACCTGATGTTCCCTGAAACATCGCTTCCCTGAAAGCTGGAAGTCCTATCGCATTTGGAGCGCAGATTCCCATTCCCGTAATGACCACCCTGCGTTTCATCCGTCTGCAGATTTAATGATTCCCGCGATCTGTCCGCGGCAAGCGAGTTCGCCGTTGCCGTTATACAGAAAGACTTTTGCTTTGAGTTTTTGAAACCGGAAATAGACCTTTTCACCCCGGACCCGGACGCGTTCCCCGGGATATACCGGTTTTAAAAATTCCATCTCGGATTCTGACATAGCTACGGCAGCTCCTTCGGGTAGGACTTCTCCCGTGGACCGGGAGAGGTAAACCCCCAGACAAACCAGGCCTATTTGGGCACAGCATTCGGTCAAAAGCACACCCGGGGTTACCGGGAAGTCCTTAAAATGGCCTTTGTAAAAATCACTTTGGGCCTGGAAGGTATAAAACCCCTCTACAGCCTCCGGGGTCAGTCGTGTCAGGCCATCCACAAAGCGAAATGGAGGGCCGTAAGGCAATTGATCCAGGATTTCGGTGAATTCTTTCTTCATATTCAACACAAACTTTCCCCTCCGTCTACTTTTATGATGGCACCATTGATCCATGCCGCTTCATGGCGGCTCAGGAGATATACAACATCCGCAACATCCTCAGGCCTTGTCAGTCTTCCAGAGGGGTTTCTCTGAGCTGTACGCTCCAGTATTTCCGCACTCCCAGGGATACGTTTCATCGAATCGGTTGGGGTCACCCCGGCTTGAAGGCCATTGGCGCGCAGGCCCCGAGGTGCAAATTCCACAGCTAGCTGCCTGATGATTGCCTCCAGGGTGGCCTTGGCTGCGGCTACTGCTCCATACCCGGGAATCACCTTACTGCTGCCTTCACTGGTAAAGGCGATTACGCTGGGGTTAGAAGCAAAAAGCCCTTCCCGAAAGAGCAGTTTCACCCAGCGGTACATATTGTAAGCCATGGCTTCGCCGGTTAATACAAAATCCTCTCCCGAGAGGGTGGGTACCTGGGAATCGGAGGTCATGGGTTTTAAATTTCCTTTTGCAATACTGTGCACCAGCAGCCGGACTTTAGCATCCTGCCCCAGGATCTTTTTGATTTCCCGGAGTATTTCCACCTGTCCCTTTTCCTTTATCGCATCTTTATGGATGCTGTAAAAAGGGGTGCTCCCCCCGGAGAGGGAATCAAATTCCACAGCTATTTGCTTCATATCCTTTCGCATATCCCGGTGGACAGCGATAACCGGGATGCCTTCCAGGAGCAATTTCCGTACCGTGGCCAGCCCCAGGCCCTGACTGCCGCCGAGAACTAGTGCAAAATCATTGTTGTGCGAGGCATCATCCATAATAAAACTAAAACTCTAAAAGAATGCGCTGGGCCGTAAATCCAGGACCAAAACTCAGGAGAAGACCCAGTTCCCCTGGGGGGATATCCCGCTCCAAAAAACGCTCCAGGACATACAGCACGGTGGCGCTACTCATATTGCCAAAACACCTGAGCACTTCGCGGGTGTCATCCAGATTCGCCTCCTGCCCCTTAAACAGTTCTGAAACGGTCTGGACGATTTTTCTTCCACCGGGATGGAATATAAGATGTTTCAAATCTGAAAGCTCTTTGTCCTGCTTCGCCAGGAAAGGCCCCAGCATCGGATAGAAGTGTTCGGATATCGTTTCAGGCACTGCGGGATCCAAAATCATCTTTAAACCTGAATTAGTCAGGTCAAAACCCATTAAATGCGTGGTGTCCGGGAAGTGGTACATGCCTTCTTCGAGAATCCTGGGGCCCCCCGTTTCCGGTTCTGAACTCATCAACACACAGGAGGCACCATCGCCGAATATGGCGGCACTGATGATATTGGCCATGGAGTGGTCGGTATACTGAAAAGTGGCCGCCGGACTTTCCACGGCGATAACGGCGGCCCGCTTGCCCGGGTTGGCTTTTAAAAAATTGTAGGCATAAATCAAGCCGGAGATTCCTGCTGCACAGCCCATCTCCGTTACCGGAAGGCGACATACATCACCGCGGAGGGAAAGGGCGTTGATCAGGTAGGCATCCAGGGAAGGGATCATGATCCCAGTGCAACTCACGGTGATGAGGTAATCCAGGCTATCCCCTTCCCAGGAGGCTTTTGCCAGCGCTTTGGCCAGTACTTCTTCTCCGAGTTTCTTAACCTCGCGGGTGTATATGCGATTGCGATCTTCAAAGGAAGTGGAGGTAAAAACAGCTTCAGCATCCATAATGCCATACCGCCGGTCTACTCCTGCTCCTTCGAAAATCTTTACAGCTTTGCGGATGAGCCGGTCGGGCTCTCCGTGCAACCACAAGGGAACAAAAGGCAATATCTCTGAAGTTAATCGCGCAAACTCAGGCAGGGCCTTTGCGGCACTTGTGATACGGACGTCAGTCATTCTTTTTCTTTAAGGTGGAGAATCCAGAGGTACCGAAAAGCCCATTTCCAACGAATTTGATAGGCTGCAACCTCAATACTTTGGCTAAACTGCTCCAATTCGGAGCTCCGAAATCCCCTTAGGATGGAAATCAGTCCATCGTGAATAGCAATTTTTGATTTCATAAAAATAACCCCAAATAGCCGAAATAAGTAATACGCCAAAGGGTTTCTGTCTAAATCATTGATAACAATGGCTTTGCAACCGGAGTTGGACCAGTAAGCGAGCATTTTCCGGATCTGTTCATCTGTAAAATGATGCAGGAAGAGGTTACAGATGATAACAAAATCCCCTTCAGGCAGCTCGGGAGGCTCCATGATGTCCCGGATTTCATATTTAATATTTATATCTGCCGTGTTCTGGGATTGGCCCGATTCAAGGCTTTCCGCATTTCGATCCCAGCCGGTAAGACGTACCTTAAATCGCCTTTTACTGCAGTACTTATGCAAGTGCCTTAGAAATTCTCCGTCCCCACATCCTATATCGAGGATGTGCGTAGGCGTTTCCCGGGAAAGGAAGGGTTTTAGGCCCGCGATTCCAACGGCATGCCCACCCAAAAGGGTATTAACTTTTTTAAGATCTCCCAGAGCCGCTTCCAACTCAGGCTTAGGAAGCTTGAGATCATCCATCAACTCAGGGGTGTTGCTGCGCTTTTTAAAGGATGGGAAACTCATGGGGTACCGTGGGTTTTTCGAATGATGGCGCGAAGTAAAAAAGGGACTTTCGCCCCCGCCTGAATTCCCAGATTCAAACCATTCGGACTTGTGAGTACCTGCTGCAACCGCGCCCCTACCCACAGTCGCGTTCTAAAGGTTTTCTCCCAGGTCTTTTGATAGGTGTGCTCCAGAAGTTGTCGGTTTCCTGCCCCAGTTTTGATATAACCATCCAGGACTTCTGCCAGAAGGCGCCCGGACTCTATGGCCATGGCCATACCGTTCCCGCATAAGGGATGGATCAGGCGCACCGCGTCCCCCGCCATTAAAACGTGGTCTTTTTTCGGCTCCTTGTGTCCGAAATAGATGTTGGAAATCCCTAGGGCCTTTGGAAATAAGGGCTCGGCTTCTTCAAGGACTTCACCAAGTCCGGGATGCTCCCTGAGCAAACGCTTTGTACAGGATTCCAAACTCGGGGTTTCCCGAAAGCGCTCCCTGTGAATCAGGTAGCAGAAGTTAACGGCCCCTGATTCGGTAACCGAAAGCCCGCCATATCCGCCTTCAAAGCCGTATAGTCCCACCTGGTCTTCAGGATATTCGGTACGGTAGTGCATTTTAATACCCATCCAGGGGCTGGAATTTGTAAAAAAACCCCGATTTTGGACCCGATCTAAAGCGCTGCGTTTGCCCCAACTGCCGATGACGTATTGGGCTTCCCAGGTTTCTCCTTTTGAAGTGACTTCAAAATGAGTGCCTTTCCATTGAACAGCCTCGGCGGATTGCCAAATAAATAAAGCCCCGGCCTTTTCAGCAGCCTGGAACAGACGGTAATCCAGGGCATACCTGCTGATACCTATGCCGCCCAGGGGTAAGGGGCAATTCAGGCTTTTCCCCCCGGAACTGCTCAATACCAGCCGGTCGATGTGGGGGGCATCTTCAAGTTCCACGCCGGACTTTTTCAGATAAGGCACTACCTCTTTACTCAGGTATTCTCCGCATACTTTATGGTTGGGCAACTTTTGTTTCTCAAACACTACCACTCCCCTGTCCATCGCAGCCAGTTGGCGCGCAGCCGTGAGGCCCGCCAATCCACCGCCTATAATGATAATTTCAGAGGAGTTCATTATTCAATCCGTATAACAATTCTTAAAATATAGCCGCAATGTTAATAAGCCCACAATTCCTCCAGAGCGGACCTGAGGCGGGATTGGGGCAGGAATCCAGCCTCCAGACTACGGGCGAATGGCACGGGCATCTCCAGGCTTCCCACCCTTTTAACAGGTGCATCGAGGGATTCAAAACAGTGTTCCCCGATTTGGGCAGCCACATCTGCCATAACCCCACCGAACAAGGTGTCCTCCTGAAGCAACAGGACTTTACCGGTTTTGCGAACGCTCTGGAAGACTGCCTCCAGGTCCAGAGGGCAGAGGGTTCGTAAATCCAGAAGGTCTACTTCGGTCAGCCCCATTTCATCCAAAGCTTCCAGGGCCCAGTGCACGCCCGCACCATAAGTGATTAAAGACACTCTGTTGCCCTCCCGCAGTTGTGCTGCCTTCCCAAAAGGTATCGTGTAATACCCTTCCGGAACATCCCCGTAAACACTGCGATACAGGCCCTTGTGTTCGAAAAACAGTACAGGATTCGGATCGTTTATAGCGGTGGCCAAAAGCCCTTTGGCATCCTCCGGGAATGCCGGATAGGCGACTTTGAGTCCCGGAACTTTGGTAAACCAGGCTTCGTTGGTTTGGGAGTGAAAGGGTCCTGCGCCTACCCCCGCCCCACAGGGCATCCGAATCACAACATCTGCAGGTTGCCCCCATCGGTAATGCACCTTCGCCAAATAGTTGACTATCGGATTAAATCCGGAACTTACAAAATCACTGAACTGCATCTCCACCACCGCCTTCATGTCGTTAATGGCCAATCCCATTGCTGTGGAAACGATAGCGGATTCGCATATAGGCGTGTTTCGTACGCGCTCTTTTCCATATGCTTTGAGGAACCCTTCAGTGACTTTAAAAACACCTCCATATTCCGCAATATCCTGTCCCATAAGGATCAGGTTGCTGTGGCGCGCCATAGATGCGTTTAAACCCTCTGAAATGGCATCTACCAGTCGAATATTTTTAACTTCGCTGCTTTTTTCAATATGCTCATAATTAAATGTGTAGTATACATCATTTAATTCTTTAGTTTCATTAAAAATAACAGGTTCTTCCGAAAAGGCTTTTTCCAGGTGGTCGTTGATGCGGTGCGCAATCTCGGTTTTATACGCTACCTCGAGGGCCTCGCTGAGAATACCCCCGTCCCGGAGATACTGGGTGTAGTTTTCAAGGGGGTCTTTTGCAGCCCAATGGTCCATCAGGTTTTGAGGGACGTATTTCGTGCCGCTGGCTTCCTCATGCCCCCGCATGCGAAATGTCTTAAATTCGAGGAGGACCGGACGCGGATGATCCCTCAGGTCAGCCGCGAGCTCACTGACTTTTGAGTACACCTCCAATACGTTGTTCCCATCTATGATATGGGATTCCATGCCATATCCGGGGCCCTTGTCGGCCAAATTCTCACAGCGATACTGCTCGGTCGTGGGCGTGGATAATCCATATCCATTGTTTTCAATACAAAAAAGTACGGGTAAGTCCCAAACGGCTGCAATATTGAGCGCCTCGTGAAAATCCCCCTCGCTGGTTGCGCCTTCCCCTGTGAAGACGGCCGTAACTTTTCTGTCGCCCTTGAGCAAATGACTGAGCGCGATACCATTGGCCACCCCTAGCTGAGGCCCCAAATGTGAAATCATCCCTACGATATGGTGTTCTTTAGAACCGAAATGAAAGCTGCGATCCCTTCCGTTGGTAAACCCACTTAGTTTACCCTGCCACTGGGAGAAAAGCCTGTATAAGGGAATGTTCCTCCCGGTAAAAACCCCCAAATTCCGGTGCATGGGCAGGATAAACTCATCTTCATCCAAACTCGCGGTAAGCCCCACGGCTACGGCTTCCTGCCCGATACCGCTGAACCATTTGGAAATCTTGCCCTGCCTGAGCAGGATGAGCATTTTCTCTTCTATCAGCCGGGAGAGCAGCATGTCCTTGAACAGCTTTAACTGGGTGGTTTCAGAAACCTGATGCGATTTAAAGTCCATAAAACAAACGTGTATTTGCGTCATTGGCATTGAAAGACAAATCTAAGGAATCGAAGTTGAGAAGGACCAATAATTAGTAACTTTGAATCTCATTCTAAAGCGTTTGGACATGAACGAAATACCCACTGTTGATATGCGGGAGTTTACCTCAGAAGACCCTAAGCGGAAATCTGCATTCGTCAATCGTATCGGCGGGGCCTTTGAGGATATTGGTTTTGTTGCCCTCAGGGGGCATTTCCTCTCTGAAGACCTGGTGAGTCAGCTCTATGCGGAAATAAAGCGTTTTTTCCAATTGCCGCAGGAAGTAAAGGAGAAGTATGAGATAGAGGGTATCGGTGGGCAAAGGGGCTACACCTCCTTTGGAAAAGAACACGCAAAGGGCAGAAAGGAAGGTGACCTGAAGGAATTCTGGCACTTTGGACAATACCTCCCGGCAGGTTCACCCTGGGCGGCCGAATATCCCGAAAACGTCGAAGTCACTGAACTGCCTGAATTCAACGCTGTAGGCAAAAAAGCCTATCAAATGCTGGAGAAAACAGCGATCTATGTCTTAAGGGCTTTGGCGCTGCATCTGGAACTCGAGGAAACTTATTTTGACACCTTTGTTCAAAACGGCAATTCCATTCTGCGCCCCATTCACTACCCACCCATTACCCAAGAACCCAAAAATGCAGTCAGAGCCGCAGCCCATGGCGACATAAACCTGATCACATTACTCATGGGAGCGCACGGAAAAGGGCTCCAGGTTCAGAATCATCAGGGAGAATGGATCGACGCTATTGCCCAACCTGATGAGCTTATGATCAATGTGGGCGATATGCTCTCCCGCCTTTCAAACAATCGCCTGAAATCAACCATACACAGAGTGGTGAACCCACCACGGGAGGCCTGGGGCAGCTCCCGATATTCCATTCCCTTTTTTATGCACCCCATCAGCTCTATGCCCTTGAATTGCCTTCCGAATTGTATAGACAAGGAACACCCAAAGGGTTTTGAAGATATTACAGCAGGGGCTTACCTGCATGAGCGCTTAATTGAGCTGGGGCTCGTGAAAAAATAACTTCGTCCTGATCCACTAACCTGTATTAAACCCGTTGCATGGATTTAAAAGATCAACTCAAAAACCTCTTTCCGGACCATGAAGTTCCAAATGAGGAGGATTCTGTTAACGATTCTGATCGCGCCTTGTGGATACAGGAAGCGCCAATTGTGTGCAAATATGAGAAACGAAAAGGGAAGCCCGCAACCATTTTGGAAGGGTATACGGGGGATAAAGAGGACTTCAAAGAATTGGCCAAAGGCTTGAAAACCCACCTGGGTGTAGGGGGTTCTGCAAAAAACGACACCATCCTCATTCAGGGGGACTACCGGAAGGAGATTATGGAATATTTAAAAGACCTGGGGTTTCGGGTCAAACGAGTGGGTGGCTGATTTGAATAGAGGTTGCGTCAATTTGTTAATTATTTTCTTTTTTTTCGATTAAATGCTACATTTAAAGATTAGAAGTCAAACAACTATGCCCACATGAGTTCCCAGCTGCATATTACGAACGGAGATTCTTTCACCCAAAGGTTGAAAAAACTGAAGTTTAAAGGGGAAATAATTACCTGGCGGGAGATGTTGTGCGAAGGAAAAACGGAAACCTCTGTGGGAAGTGAGGCCTTCTGGAAAACGAGGTTTGAATTTCTACACAAGAATTACAACATCAGTAAATCCTGGTTTGTCGAAAAGACACTCAAAGAATACCGCAGCCTTTGCAATCATAAACAGCAGGATGAGATAATCCTCTGGTTTGAATATGATTTGTTTTGTCAAATCAATATGCTGGCTGTTATCAGTTGGCTCAAAACCCATCGCAGACACGTTCAAATATCCCTGGTGTGTTCCGGATATGAAGATGATTCGAGTCGGCTTTATGGACTCAATGAATTGACTGACGATCAGATTCAGGCGCATTTTAAGTCTCGGGTAGCCTTGAGCCAGAATGACATTGAATACGCAGATTATGTCTGGCAGTTGTATTGCAGTGATAACCCAATACGCCTGGAGAACCTCTCTGATTTTGAGTTATATAAGTTCAGGTATCTCGAGGATGCCCTTAAGGCCCACCTGCGTCGTTTCCCGGCTATCAAAAATGGTTTGAATGAAATAGAAAACCGAGTGTTACAAGTGGCTGCAGAAGGCAAATCCTCATCTAAAAAAGCCTTGATGAGCAACCTGCTCCAGGACCAGGGCTGGTACGGCTTCGGCGATACGCAATACCAGAGAATCCTTAAGAACCTACGACCTTTATTTCATTCTTTCAATCCGGTACGCCTGAGTAAAAAGGGCAAAGAGATCCTGGAAAATAAAGACAACTACTACGCAACCCTTCGGGATACGGAAGCCTATTTGGGTGGTGCCCTGAAATACAACTACCTCTACAATTCCGAAGCGGGAAGGATCTTAAAACTCTGACATGTCCCTTAAGGCCTCTGAGTTGATCCTGAATGCGGATCAGTCCATTTACCACCTTAACCTACATCCTGAAGACCTCGCCCCTACCGTACTCCTGGTTGGAGACCCCGATCGTGTCGCCAGGGTTTCACAGTATTTTGATCATATAGAACTCAAAAAATCCAAAAGGGAATTCATAACCCATACGGGCACCTTCAAAGGTCTTCGGATCAGTGTTGTCTCCACCGGTATCGGAACGGACAATATCGATATTGTCCTCAATGAGCTGGATGCCCTGGTCAATATTGATTTTCAACGGCGGGAGGTGCGCAGCACACTGAAAGCCCTGAACCTGATCCGACTGGGCACCTCTGGCGCCCTTCAGGCGGACATACCCACTGACGCCCTGGTTTTAAGCGATCTCGCCATAGGTTTTGACGGATTACTCCATTTTTACGAAAGTGAAAAGATACAGGTTGCCGATTTACAATTTGCCTTTGTGGAATATAGTGACTGGTCAGTGTTTAAGGCCATTCCGTATGTGGTAAATGCAAACCCCGAACTTTGCGACCACCTTCACTCCGAGGAAATGATCCGGGGCTTTACCGCGACTAATCCTGGTTTCTATGCCCCTCAGGGGCGATCCCTGCGCTTAAAACCGGGGCAACCTAACTTGAGTGAAATCCTGAGCGCTTTCCGCCACCACAATCTCAGGATTACAAATATGGAAATGGAAACTGCCGGAATATTTGGGCTGGCTCGCCTAATGGGGCACAAAGCCGCCTCGGTAAACTGCATACTGGCCAATAGAATGACGGGGGCCTTTAGTTCAGACCCCGCATCAGCTGTAGATCACATGATTCGAACCACGCTGCGTAATCTCACCACAACAGTGTAAACCCTCTCTCACTGCTATGAATCGAAAAATAGAAATTGTTGGGGTGCCGGAACACTTTAATCTCCCCTGGCACCTCGCTTTGGATGAAGGTGCCTTTCAACAACGCGGCATTAACCTGGAGTGGACCGATGTCCCTGAAGGCACAGGGAGGATGGTAGAATTATTGAATTCAGGGAAGGCAGATCTGGCCATTCTGCTAACTGAAGGCTACGTCAGGGCGGTTTCGGAAGGGCTCGAGGCCATTATTGTGCAGGAGTATATCGCAACCCCCCTACTCTGGGGAGTTCACGTAAATGCAAAAAGTACGTATACAACACAGGCGGAACTGGTAAATAAAAGGGCTGCGATCAGCAGGTATGGGAGCGGGAGTCATCTTATGGCTTTTGTTCATGCAAAGCATATGGCCTGGCCCGCAGATGCGCTTGAATTTGAGGTGATCAATACCCTGGACGGGGCCGTTCAGGCACTGAGGGAAGAGCGGGCAGATTATTTTATGTGGGAAAAATTTACGACCCAGCCCCTTGTTGATCAGGGAGTATTTCGAAGGGTTGGAGTATGCCCTACCCCCTGGCCCTGTTTTGTAATTGTGGCCAGGGCGGATTTTGCCCGGGATGAAGCCGGCTTGCTGTCCGACTTGCTCGAAATTATTAACGGATACACTTCCGAATTCAAGCTGATTCCCAGCATTGACAGAACCCTTTCGAATCACTATAAACAGACCCTTCCTGACATACGGGAGTGGTTGTCACTTACCCGTTGGAGCCAGGAACAATTAAATATTGAAGTACTTGAAAAAGTGTCAGATACACTTAATGAATTAAACCTTTTATCTAATAAGATGCCCATAGAAAATATGCTGTGGAAACCCAGTGGCCTGTAACGGGCATTCCATGATAAAATCTATAAACCGTCTAGAACCCCTCCTAATGGGACTTTGATAAAGGCGATCCTTCCGCGATAAAGGTGATCCTTCTGCAGGCTGTCCGGAAGTTTCACCAGGTAATGGGAGGACTGTTTTTAAGTTGCAATAGTTCGTTCACCTTGCTAAAATGCCTGTTGCCAAACCAATGCCCCCTGTTTGCACTCAAAGGGGAAGGATGCCCCGAGGTGAGTACATGGTGTTTATCGAGATCTATCAGCGGGGTTTTCTTTTTGGCATATCCTCCCCAGAGAAGGAAAATTAAACCTTCCCGGCTTTGAGAAAGCTTTCGGATCACTGCATCCGTAAAGACCTCCCATCCCTTATTGCGATGACTTCCTGCAGATCCTGCACGGACGGTCAAAACAGCATTGAGTAGCAGGACGCCCTGTTCTGCCCAGCGGGTGAGATCCCCGTTTTCAGGATACTCAGCCCCTGTATCGGCCTGAATTTCCCGAAAAATATTGACTAATGAAGGAGGATGACGCAGGCCATTGCGAACAGAGAATGACAATCCGTTAGCCTGATCGGGGCCGTGATAAGGATCTTGTCCTAAGATCACAACCCTGACTTTGTCCGGTGGGCAATGTGCAAAGGCAGCAAATATATCGCTTCCCCTGGGATAGCACTGGTGCTGCTGATATTCCTTCCGAACGAAGGAAACCAGACTCTTAAAATATGGTGTATCGAATTCGGGTTCTAAAAGTGGCTTCCAGCCGCCTTCAAGGGAAACCTTCATAATGGTGAGGTTCTTTCAATCTTTGAAACAATTCAGGGCATCAGGGCATCATTGAGCTTCTTAAAAAAATCCCGCTCCTTTTCACTAAACCACTCGCCTCCGAATCCCCAAACACTGCCTTCCTTGCCCGCTTTTGCGATGCGCTCGGCAAGATTGAGCGTCCAGGTTTTATATTCCTCGATGGTCTGATGGCTTTCCTGCGACTCCAGATCTGAAAGAACAATAGGGATTAAACTAAAAATATGGTCTAATAACCCGGAATGTTTGTGGATTCCCAATCTGGCCAGACAATCCATGATTTCATCGTGTTTGGCAGAAGTAACCACTATTTGCTGACTTTCATTTTCTGCTTCAGGGACAATGGCCTGAATGAGTTGATTGTCTGGAAATGCATTGCGCCCATCAGCCAAACCATGGGCCATAGCCAGTCGTTCACTGGCAGATCCGGCAATACCACTTCTGCCAGCTCCTTCCATTGCCATGGCTATCAGATAGGGTAATCTTCTGATCCGTATCCAGGCGTCTGAATTATACTTCTCCTCCGGGCACATAAACAGATTTCTTACAGTCTATTAAAGATACAAAAAGCAGCGCTAAAAGCCACAGGATATGATCAGAAAGGATCTGTGGCAAGAGACGGGACAGATTTAATCGCAATGCGTAACTTTGAGTTGTTTTCAAAATCCTATGAATAAAGTATCTAAAAAAACGCTCGAGGACCTCGAGTTTCCGAGAGTCTGTGCATTACTAAAATCGCGGAGCGTGACAGGTCCGGGCAGGGCCCTGGCGGAGGAACTCATTCCTTTTCGGGATGAAGTTTTGCTCAGGGAGTCCCTGGGTCGGACACGGGAATACCTCACTTCCCTCGAAAGCGAAAACAGGTTGCCCAACCATGGGTTTGAGTCTATTGACGCGGAACTTGAAGCCCTCCGGATCGAGAACAGCTTACTCCCTGTAGAAGCCTTCCGGAAATTTGCCTTTATCGCTCGTTTGATTGAGCAATACCAACGGTTTTTGAAAAAATTCATCGAGTATTTTCCATTGCTGGAGCAATGGGCAAGCCGGGCACCCTTCAAAAAAGAGATCCCTGAGTGTATTGATGCCGTCATCGACAGGCATGGGGAGATTAAGGATACTGCCTCTTCCGAACTCGCAATCCTTCGCCGACAAATAAGGGGGTTACAGGGAAAAGCCAATCAAAGTTTCAACGCAGCCCTTTCCCGGTATTCAAAACTAGAATATCTGGATGAAATACGGGAATCCACCCTAGAAAACCAGAGAGTCCTTGCCGTCAAAGCGATGTACCGAAGGAAAGTAAAAGGGAGTGCCCTGGGCACCTCAAAAACCGGGAGTATTGTATTTATTGCTCCCGAGGCCGCTTTGGTACATTCCAGGGAATTGCAGCTCTGTTATCTGGAGGAAAAAGAGGAAATCCAGCGAATTCTGCGAATTCTGGGGGGAGAACTGCGTCCTTTTATCCAGGATCTCAAAGACTACCAGGATATACTGGCAGAAATCGACCTGTGTGCGGCCAAGGCCCTTTTAGCTGTGGATATAGGCGGTATACTCCCGGAAATAAATAAGGATAATGAGCTGTTGCTCTTGCAGGCCTATCATCCGCTGTTGCTGCTCAACAACAAAGAAAGAGGCGAGAAAACATGGCCTCAAACCCTGGAATTGAGTCCTGATAACCGGATTATTGTGATTTCCGGGCCCAATGCAGGAGGGAAGAGTATTACCCTTAAAACAATTGGCCTGCTGCAACTCATGCTTCAGAGCGGGATGCTCATCCCGGTTAAAGAAGGGAGCACGGCTTGCTTTTTTAATCAGATCTTAACCGATATAGGAGATCATCAGTCCATAGAAAACCATTTGAGCACCTATTCGTATCGACTAAAGAACATGAATCGCTTCTTGCGAAAATGCAATGAGGACACCCTCTTTTTAATCGATGAATTCGGTACGGGAAGTGATCCTGAACTCGGAGGAGCACTTGCGGAAACTTTCCTCGAGACCTTTTACGATTGTGGCGCATTTGGAGTGATCACCACGCATTATGCCAATTTAAAAGCGCTTGCAGATGAGCTCCCCCATGCCTCAAATGCAAATATGCTTTTTAACAGCAAAACCCTCGAGCCTACTTTTCAACTGGAAATGGGACAACCGGGAAGCTCATTTACCTTTGAGGTAGCCCAGAAAAATGGAATCCCTTACAGCCTGATTAACAAAGCCCGCAAAAAAGTTGCCCGGGGAAAACTGCGGTTTGACCAGACGATCGCCAAGCTCCAGAAAGAGCGGAGCAAAATGGCGCGAACCGAAGACAGGTTGCAGGAAGAAGAGTCCAGGGCTCGAATAGAAGCACAGAAGCTGGAAGTCCTGAATGAAAAAATTCAGTCCAAGCTGAGCAGTTACCAGGAACTCTACGATTACAACCAGCGCATGATTCACCTGGGCACCCGTGTGGATAAGGCGGCAGAGAAATACTACAAGACCAAAAAGAAGCGCCCCCTGATCTCAGATCTTTTGCGGATTGTAGAAACTGAGAACAGTAAACGGAAACCAAAGGCTTCCAAACCTGCAAAGGAAATTACCCAACCCCCGGAGTCTGTAAAGAAGGAATTGCAACGGGAAGTTCAAACCATCCGCAAAAAGAAAAAGGCCGAAAAGAGGAGCGCTGAGAAATCTGAATCGAAAAAACCAAGGCCGGTTTTTAAAATTGGAGATCAGGTACGCCTTTCGGATTCCAAATCGGTAGGAAGCATAGACAGGATTGAAAAACAAAAGGCCCTGGTTAATTACGGTATGTTTACCACCGAGGTCTCGGTAGACCAACTGGAACTGGTGTCTTCCGGAAGGTCGTAGACGCGAATGGGGAACCTCCCCCACCCTGGGAAAAGATAGCGGCCAACCCCGCAATCTGAAATCACACCCAACACCTGAAGAGTGTCCCCGCATATAGAGCGACCTACAAACAGAGGTTTTAATGCCCTCAGGCAACATCCTATGCGACCATTTCCTCCTTATCCCCTACCTTTGCATTATGCAAGTAGAATCGGGAAAAAAGATCATTTTGTTCGATGGGGTCTGCAACCTCTGTAATGGTGCCGTACAATGGGTAATCAGGCGGGACCAGGCTGATGTTTTTCGATTCGCACCCCTGCAAAGCGCAATAGCCGAAAACCTTCTTAAGGAACGCAGAGTGGACACCTCACAATTGGATTCCATTATTTTTATAGACCCGGGGGTAGCCTATTTTATAAAATCCGATGCTGCCCTTGAAATAGCCCGTAATATAAAAGGCTATACGTGGGCACCCACATTGCTGGGATGGATTCCACGTTCGGTCCGTGATGGTATTTACGACCTGATTGCTAAAAATCGGTACAGCCTTTTTGGCAAGAAGGAGCAGTGTATGGTGCCCAATGCCGAGCTGAACTCCAAATTCCTGCAAACCTCCTGATTACTTCAGGTTGTTGAGTATAAAATCCAATGTAGGGTTATCGATATTTTTCTCGCGGAAACTCAGGGATTCATGAGGGCCGTTTTGGCTCAATCCCAGGTTTTGCAAGTGCAGGATGTCTTTCTCGTATTCCATGGAGACCTTTCCGGATAAAAGCGGCTCCAATGACTTGCCTTTTTGATAGCGTTTGTAAATCTTCCTGAGTCCACTCAGGTATAATCGATCTTTTGTAAAGCCACCTCCCCTGTGCGCCCTCAGGGTGATGTTAAAAGCGGCTTCCCGATTCAGTTTGTACTGATTGTGAATCAGATCAAAAGTGTCAGAAAATGTAAAACCTTTACTTAAGGTGTGTGTGGCCAACACACGATAAGACAACTCTTTAAGCCTTTTTACTGTCAGTGCCCCACCCATGTATTCACTAAAAACAGCAAGGCCTTCCTGAGTCTCTACATTGTTGGGGAAACCGTTGGAAAAAATGTGCAGGGGCTGTTGCAAACCATTAAAGGTAGTCACCATATGCACGCCTATTTCGTGATGGGCCAGGGTGAGCAGTTGATTATCGCTAAAGCGTGTATTGCGCTTAAGCAGCATGCTCCTGCTGCTGTTGCTAACCATGGCATCGGCAGCTATATGAGGAGTTAGGCGGATATTGAGCGGAAAAGAATAGGCCTGTGCGAATTCCGTAAAATACGCATACGCCTGTTTAGGGGTAAATTTCCGTTCCATGGCCCCTGACGGGGGATCCTCATCGAAATGGAGAATAAATTTTGCATTTTGTACATCCCGGTCTGTGGGAGTGCCGTAAACGCGCAGGGAATTGTAATAAAAATCCTTTCCGTCCCCTATAGTCTCTATACACTGGACCATATTGGAGTAGAAGTAGATCACTTCCTTGTAGAGATTTCTTATGCTTTCATCATCTATTTGATCCAGGCGATGTGAAAAGAATAACTGGTGTAGTTTATAGGGGTCGAACTTGAGTTTCGGGTATTTGAACTGGGGGTCCTCATTGTATTTGGAGGCGAAGAACCGATGTTTCTCCTTTTCGGCATTCAGGGGATTGATATAACTGAGCAATTCAATCCGCTGAACCAGTCGGTCGAGATGGGCGTCGATCTCAAAAATAGTTTTATACCGCTCCTTGAGCTCGGGCCGCAGGGCAACTTCAATCATAGATATTCCTGGAATTCAGTGAGCTGCAAAGGTATCAATTCTTTTAATTGACGTGCCGCGGAATCTACGACCTCAGGAAATATTATACCCGTGGTTTCATCGCAATAGACTTTCGAGATTTCCGTAGCGAGGACCAGGGTATTATCAAAAGTATCGGTGAGGTACTTTAAAAAATAGCCCTTTCCAAAAAATACGTCGTTAATACGGGCTGTCGAAGGAATCCCATTGGGCAATTGAATCTGTGCGAGTCTGGACCTCCAGGATTCTGCTAAAACCCCGAAACGGGAATTATCGATATTGGTAGTTCCCAGGTTCCAGGTCGGCACTTCCCGCTCCCACCGCTTCCAGTTGTAGCTGTGCATGTCAAAAACCAAAGCCGCCCCGTATTTCGATTCAATTTGGGCCGTCAGGGCATGGGCAACCCTAAAAAAAGCATTGTGTTTCGAAAGACTTAGCTCCCTTTCCACCTCGGGAAGTGTGGACCTCCAAAGGGGTTTGCCCCAGGCATCCTCAAAAATACAATCCTCCGGAGGCCGGTTTAAATCATATTCAAAACGGCTGTCAGAACCCGAAATAACAATGGGATGGGATGCGATCAATTCCCTTGTACAGGGATCTTCCTCGTACCATCTCTCGTAGGCCGTATGGGTGCAATTCTCCCAAAGGGATTTTCGAAACTGATTGCCATCGTGCACCGCAGCGCATATATAAGGGGCGTAAGAAGCCACTTTTAAGCGAAATGAATAATCGCTGGCTACGGCCTCAAAAGGGGTCTCCGAACGGATGAGCCCAATCATTTCCTCAGGAGTCAGCCTACGCATCATCTACCTCTTTACGAAGCCTGGACCTCCTGTCAAAGGCCTGTAATTGATCCAGAACACGGCTCTCGATAAAATCGATCACCCGGGACTGGATTTTCGTTTTGTACACTTTGTTCATGTAGGTTATACCTCCGGGAGACATTACGTTGACCTCTACCAGCTTTCCCCCAATAACGTCAATACCGACAAAATACAACCCGTCGTTGACCAGTTTAGGGCCGATCTGCTTGCAAAGGGCTTTTTCTTCTTTTGTCAGGGTATGTCTGGCCACCGATCCTCCGGCAGATACATTGGAGCGATGGTCTTCTTCCCCCGGAATACGGCGCATGGCACCGATAGGTTCCCCATTGAGCAGCAGAATACGTATATCCCCCTTATCGGCCCCCTCAATATATTCCTGAAGGATGACATAGCTGGACGTGCCATCTCCGTTGGTAATATAAAAGTCCAGCAGGGAATTGATATTGGACATGGCCGATTTTTCGATCAGGATTACCCCGGAACCCCCAAAACCATTGAGGGGCTTTAAGATCATCTTGTCCGATTTGCTCTCCTTGATCTGTCGAATAAGATATTCTTTGTTCTTGGAGACATGTGTTACCGGGATAATATTGGAATGGCTATCCCCAAAGGCAGCTGTGTATAATTTATTATTGGCCTCACGAAGTCCCTGAAGGGAATTGACAATAAAAACATCGTCCTTGACGGAATCGAGAAAATTCAGCATTAAGGGATCCAACGGGGGGTTCGCCCTCATAAAGAGCACATCAAACCCTGCAAGGGGCAGCATCTCTTCCCGTACTTTGGCCTTGTTGTAAAAAGCTTTCAGGCTGGAAGGGACTTTCTCCATTCGATTGATAACCGTACAGAAGGAACTTGTCACACTGTTTCGGATCGTCAGGTTGGCCGGAGTACACAGGGCCACACCATGACCCCGTCTAACGCATTCGTGGATCAGCGCCAGGCTCGTGTCGTTGGCAGGGTCAATTTCCTCCCAGGGGTACATTAAAAAACAAATATTCATCAGTCGTCTTTATGCATTACTTCATCCAAATGGTCATCCCATTTCTTTTCAACAGGCTGCCCGAGTTTGCCAACAGATTTGGCGACCAGCATAGATACCATGGCATCCCCGGTGACGTTGACCACCGTTCTGAGCATGTCCAGGGGGCGATCCACTGCAAAAATCAAAGCCAATCCTATTGCGAGTTTATCCGGGGGGAAACCGATGGATTCCAAAACAATAACAAGCATGACCATACCGGCCCCGGGTACCGCAGCGGAGCCTATTGACGCCAGCAAGGCTGTCAAAATTATGGTTAATTGTCCTCCCAGGGTCAGATCAAATCCCAGGGCCTGCGAAATGAATACGGCTGCAACTCCCTGATACAGACTTGTCCCATCCATATTGATTGTCGCCCCGACCGGTAAAACAAAACTCGATACTTCTTTATCTACCCCGATGTGCTCCTCTACCCGCTCCATGGTCACCGGCAGGGTTGCAGCACTGGAACTCGTGGAGAAAGCCAATAATTGGGCCGGGCTTATTTTACTGAGGAAGGTAAAGGGATTGTAACGGGTAAAAACTGAGACAACGATACTGTAAAACACTATCATCAATACGAGTCCCAAAACCACAACGCCGCTGTATTTTAAAAGGGCAATCAACAAATCGGGATCCCCGGAAGAGACCACGACATTGGCCAGGAGTGCAAAAACAGCAACCGGAGCCGTGAGCATGATCAGATCTACCATTTCTAATACCACTTCATTGAGGGAGTCAAAAAACTCTTTTAAGGGGCGGGCAGCCTTTTCCCCGATCAACAGCATCGAAATACCCAGAAAAATGGTAAAGAAAATCACTTGTAGCATCAGGCTGTTGTCACTAACGGCCCTAAAAGCATTATCCGGGACCATATCCACCAAAAACTGTAAAGGGCCGCTTTCCTTCTGTTTGCTAGCTTCCTCGAGTTTAGATGTCACTCCGGAGTCCGATGCATATGTTTCGGTTAATTGCGCAATGGTTTCCTCAGAGATGCCGTCACCTGGCTTTATGATATTCACCAACACTAATCCGACGGAAATCGCAATAATTGTGGTGATGATGTAGATGGCTATGGTCCTCAGGCCGATGTTTTTGAATTTGCTGATGTCCTGCAAATCGGAAATACCCTTAACCAGGGAGGCAAGGATGAGGGGGATGGCAATTAATTTAAGCAGTTTTACGAAGATCGTTCCGATAGGACTGATCCAATCCTGAACAAATTTCGGACCCCATTCAGGATACGTCATCAGAAATCCGAATAGGATTCCAAAGACCATACCGATCAGAATCTGCCAGTGCAGTTCGAGTTTCTTCATAAAGTAGTGGTAAATTTAAAGGGTAAGATACTATTTTTAAGGAGAACGCTCACCGGAGGCTTAAATTTTAGAAAGCCTTCCCAACAGGTAAAAATCGGCCATTACGAGCGCAGCCATAGCCTCAACGATAGGAACCGCCCTCGGCACCACGCAGGGATCATGCCTTCCCTTGCCCTGCAGATTTACCGCATTCCCTTCTTTATCTATGGTTTGGTACTCCTGAAGCAGGGTCGCTACGGGCTTGAAGGCCACCCGGAAATAAATATCCATACCATTGCTTATCCCGCCCTGAATGCCGCCGCTGTGATTTGTCAGGGTGCTTCCATCCGGTGCAAAGGAATCATTATGCTGGCTTCCCCTGAGCTCTACCCCCTTAAATCCACTCCCGTATTCAAATCCTTTGACCGCATTTATGGACAACATGGCCTGCCCCAGCCGGGCGTGCAGTTTATCAAAAACGGGCTCTCCCAAGCCCGGTGGTATGTTCTGAATGACACAGGTTATCACTCCGCCAATGGTATCTCCGGCTTTGCGCACATCCCGTATGTGCTGTTCCATAGTCGCTGCGAGCTCCGGATCTGGACACCGTACGGGGTTGGACTCCGTCAGTGAAAAATCGAGTTCCTGATACGATTTATCAAGTCTCAGGGACCCGACCTGTGACACATAGGCATTAAACTGCATCCCGGGAATCATCTGACGGGCTATGGCGCCGGCCACTACACGGCAGACTGTTTCCCGGGCTGAACTGCGGCCTCCCCCCCTATAATCCCTGAAGCCGTATTTCTTATCATAGGTGAAATCTGCGTGGGATGGCCTGTAGGAATCCTTAATGTGGGCGTAATCCCTGGACTTCTGATTGGAGTTTCGCACTAGAAATCCAATTGGGGTTCCTGTGGTTTTTCCTTCAAAAATCCCAGAAAAAAATTCAGCCCGGTCAGATTCTTTTCTCTGTGTTACGATAGCGGACTGGCCTGGCTTCCTGCGGTCGAGTTCACGTTGGATGGCTTCCATATCGAGAGACACCCCGGCGGGGCAACCGTCAATTATTCCACCGAGGCCCTCCCCATGACTCTCACCGAAAGTCATCAGATTAAATGCTTCCCCAAAACTATTTCCTGCCATAGACCTCGCTTTACATTTTGCCTGCATTCAAAGGTAGGTTTTACCTTTTTGCCTGCCAAAATCACGCACAGTAATATTGATTTTACATTGTTGTCCGGCTCTTAAAGTTTTAGTAACCCTAAGGTATTCTAATCTTGATGATTTGTATTTCTACCATCATACCAACCGTTCTATTTTTGCCACCACAGGCATAGGTTGTGAAAAAACGACAAATTGAAGTGGCGGTAATATCTAATATTCACCTGGGAGCGGAGGCTTGCCGGGCAGATGCGCTACGGGCCTATCTGAGCAGTATATCCCCAAAAATCCTCGTGCTTAACGGCAGGGTTTTGGAATCGCAGGATCCTTCGCCATCGGCGTTTCCCTCCCGGCACTACCGGATTTTCAAAAAATTGCTTTCTATGGCCTCGGCAGGCACAAAAATCTATTTTGTATACCCGAACCAGGATACTATTTTCAGGGCTTTTAAAGATAAAGGACTGGAAAATATCTATTTCACCAAAAACCTGGTTCTCGACCTCGATGGCAAAAGGGCCTGGTTCACCCATGGTGACTTTCTGGAGTCTTCGCTATTTAGCAAGAAATGGGTTCATTGGATGGGAACGGGCAGGCTCAGAATCCTCGCGGGAATAATACGACTTAAAAATAAGGTCTTTAATTTAATCGGTAAGCCTCCTAAAGGGGCTCCCACCCACTCGGACTCGGATTATGGGAATCGCCTTAAAAAAGACCGGACTCTTCGGGAAACCACAGTGAAATTAGCAGTCGGTCGCGGTTGTGAATACTTGATTTGCGGATCCCCGCATCGTCTTTCCAATCTGTGGCTGGATACCAGTATTGGGAAATGCCAGTATCTCAGTGCCGGAGACTGGATTGAAAATCTGACCGCTCTGGAATACAATTTTAAAAGGTGGAAATCCTACCGGTACAGTGAAGATAAACTCTCACCCTTCTTCGCAGATGAAGACCTCAAACAGATGAACGAGGAGGAGATACTATCTAAAAACTTCAGGGCGGGTCCCTCGATGGCGGGTTAAGTCGTACCTGATGCCAATGCCGCCCGGAGAATACTTACAGGGTGTTTTGCCATCCGTCCGGTTCCATCAAAAATCTGATGCCGGCAGCTGGTACCGTTTGCTGCCAGGATAGTCCCTTCATCTGATTTTCGGATTGCAGGGAAAAGACGCAGACCACCAATACTCATACTGACTTCATAGTGCTCTTTTTCATATCCAAAAGATCCGGCCATACCACAGCAACCCGCCGTGATAAGGGTTGGCGAATATCCTGAAGGAATATTGAGTACGTCAAAACTAACCTTAGGACTGGAAAGTGCCTTTTGGTGACAATGGGCGTGAATTTTCAAATCCCGTTTTTCAGTCGTAAAATGCGCTGCCCCAATATGTCCTTTGTTGTGCTCATTTGCAATAAATTCCTCAACGAGCAGGGAATTCTTGGCAATCGCCGATACCTGTTTCCCCGGCAATCCAAAGCGGGCGTATTCATCCCGGAAGGTCAACAGGGCGGAAGGTTCGATTCCCACAACCGGTATTCCCGATTGGGCAAACGCATACAGTGCATCTGCATTTTTATGCGCCAGGGCCCGAGCCTGTTTTAAAAAACCCTTGGAAATAAAGGCACGACCACTTTCTGCTTTATAGAGCCGTACAGAGTAACCGAGACCTTCAAGCAGGTCTATCGCATCTAATCCTACCTGGGCATCTAAATACTGCGTAAACTCATCTAAATAAAGGATTACCTCCCCCTGATACTCAGGATTGGCAGCCTTAACAGACCGAAGATGCGCTTCAAAATTCACATTCATAACCCTAGGCAGGGAACGTCCGGGAGCCACCCCGAGAATGCGCTTTACAATCGATGCCGTTCCGGAACTTTGGGTTATCCAGTTCGCAAAACCGGATACCCGGCTCTGAAGCCTGCTTAACAGGGCGTTGTAGGCAAAGAGCCTGTTTCTCAAAGAATATCCGTTCTCTTCCTGATACTGGTAGGCAAACTCTGCCTTTAAAGCAGCCACATCCACATTGCTGGGACATTCCCGGGCACAGGCCTTACAACTGAGACAAAGGTCAAAAACTTCTTTGAGTTCAGGCCGGTTGAAAGGGTTGCCCTTTAAGGGGTTGGTAAGCATTTCCCTCAGCGCGTTGGCCCGGGCCCTGGTGGTATCCTTTTCATTTCGCGTCGCGTGATAACTGGGGCACATGCCCCCGGGCATTTGTGCTGTTTTGCGACAATCCCCACTCCCGTTACATTTTTCAGTTGCCCTGAGAATACCATCGCTGTCTCCAAAATCCAGCAAGGTTTCGATTTCTGGCTCCATACGATCCGGGGTATAGCGCAAAGCCTGGTCCATAGGGTATGCATCCACTATTTTTCCGGGGTTAAAGATGCCGTGTGGATCAAACGAACTTTTGATCCGCTTGAGCAATTCGTAATTTTCCTCCCCAATCATCAGGGGAATAAACTCCGCCCGCACAATCCCATCCCCGTGTTCCCCACTAAAGGATCCCCTGTACTTTTTGGTAAGGTGGGCCACATCGGTAGTTATCTTGCGAAACAAGCCTACCTCACCGGACTCTTTTAAATTCAGGATCGGACGCAGGTGAAGTTCTCCGGCCCCGGCATGCGCATAGTAGACGGCGCTTTGCTGATACGACTCCATAATGGCTGTAAATTCCCCTATAAAATTCTTAAGGTCAGGCAGTGCGACTGCGGTATCTTCTATGCAGGCCACCGCCTTTTTATCCCCAACCATATTTCCCAGCAGTCCCAGGCCGGCTTTTCGTAGGGCTATGGCCTTTGCGATATCCCCTCTCCTTAGAACGGGACTCGCATAACAGGTTCCCCGGGCCCTTAACCCGGTGAGAACTTCTTCAATGCGCTCTTCCAGGGCTCCAGGGGTATCTGCGCGAACTTCTAACATCAACAGGGCCGCGGGATCGCCCTCTACAAAAAATCGATTTTCAAGGTGTTCGAGGTTATTTTTGGTACAGTCCAGGATAACTTTATCCATCATCTCGCACATAAACAGGGGATGCTTCATCACCGGAGCCACATCAGAAAGACTGCCTTCCAAAGTGCTGTAATGCGGTACGATCATCGCTGCTTCTGGCGGAGGGAGGGTGTCCAGTTGCAGGGTGATTTCGGTAGTCAACGCCAGTGTCCCTTCGCTTCCACACAGCAATTTTGACAAGTTAAACAGATCTGCCCCGGGGCGTATAGGTGCCATCTGAAGAAGCGAATCCACAGCGTATCCCGTATTTCTTCTATGTATCTCAGCCCTTGGGAACTCTTTAATTATATTTTCTGATATATGACTGTCTTTCAATTCATTGATTAAGTTTTTATAAATTTTACCTTCAAGTGTTTGTTCCTGGATTTTATTCGCCACCTCTTCCGGGGTCAAGTCCCGAAACTCGACCTTTGAACCATCGGATAAGAGCGCTTTTAAACTGACCACCTTGTCCCGGGTGACTCCATACCGTATAGACGTGGTGCCACTCGAATTATTCCCAACCATCCCCCCGAGCATACAGCGGTTTGAGGTAGAGGTGTTCGGACCAAAAAAGAGTCCGTAAGGCTTTAGGTACTGATTTAATTCATCGCGTATCACCCCGGGTTGCACGCGCACCTGCATCTTCTCTGTGTCCAAATCCAAAATACCCGTGAAGTGTTTCGAAACGTCCACCACAATGCCTTCCCCGACGCATTGTCCTGCCAGGGAAGTACCCGCGGCCCGGGGTATCAGGCCTACCCGGTGGGCGGTTGCAAAATGGATCAACCGGATGAGGTCTGCTTCGTCTTTTGGATAGGCAACGGCCAGGGGTAACATTCGGTATACAGAAGCATCCGTGGCATACAAATGTTTATGCAGCGAATCCCATTGCAGGGTCCCGGAGAGTGTTTTCGAAAGTTCCTCCAGTTTATTTTTATCCACTTTAACCACTTCTAAACAATTTTGGGATCTAAATTAAGTTTTTATACACTGAAGAACGATACTGTTCCTATTTTTGACCTTGTTAAATTTTTGCTGATGATTCTACGTACTCTTTTTCTGTGTTTATTTCTTTTCGGAAGCGCTGTGCTGAGTGCCCAGCGCATTTCCAATAACGCCATTGGCCTGCGGCTGGGAGATAGCGATGGTTTTGGGGCAGAGGTTTCCTATCAGAAATCCCTGACGCGCGCTACCCGACTGGAATTTGATCTGGGGTGGAGGAACAATCGGAACTACAACGCTTTTAAACTCGTGGGCTTGCATCAGTGGGTTCGAAAACTGGATGGAAATTTCAACTGGTTTTACGGGGCCGGAGGCGGTATAGGGAATGTAAATTTCGGGGATGACTACGATACAGATTCCGACGGGGGTTTCTTCCTGTTCGGGGCCGGGGACATCGGTCTGGAGTACAATTTCGATATCCCTTTACTCCTATCGCTGGATTTCCGACCTGAAATCGGTATTATCGGCTACGATGGCTTTACGGATAATTTTAATTTTGATATCGCCCTGGGAATCCGGTATCAGTTTTAATCCCGGGATTCCTGGGCAAGGCATAACCTTTTGTTAAGCCCTTTTTTTTTCTACTTACCCTAACTACCTTTGCCGCCTAAGTATAAATACTTTTGTATGAAGGTTATTTTTAAGGTTCTTCCGGTTCTCCTCCTGTTGGTTGCCTGCTCAACTGAGAACAAATCGGGTTATGAAATTACCGGAAACATCGCAGGTCCGCTAGAAGAAGGCACCCAGGTATTTCTAAGGAAAAGTGATGAGAACATGCGGGCCATCCCCGGGGACACTGCCCTGATTTCTAACGGTACCTTTAGTTTTAAAGGTGATGCTTCGGCTCCTGAACTCCGGTATATCTTTATTGAAGGGGTCAATGCGGGCATCCCGGTATTCGTGGAAAATGGTTCCATAAATATTACGGCCCATCGGGACAGCCTTGGGAGCGCCGAAGTCGAAGGTACGTTGCAGAATGAGTATTATTCAGATTTCGTCAAGGGAACACGCCAGCTCATGGATCGTCGAAATGCCATAAACAGTGAGATGCAAGTGGCCATGCAGTCGCGTGACACGGCAAATATGAACGCCCTTCGCGATGAGTTCTTTGAACTTCAGGGAAGTGCGATGGATTTTGAAAAAGGATTTATTGCAGAGCATCCCAAGGCGCTGATCTCGGCCATGGTACTCTCCCGGATGCTCCAATCCCAGGCCCTTTCTCATGCTGAAGTTGCAAATCTTTTTGAAGGTCTGGATGAATCCATCCGTCTCTCGCCCCTGGGTGAAACTATCAATACACAAATTTCTTCTCAACAGCGGACCTCTGTGGGTTCCCAGGCGCCGGATTTTTCAGCTCCCACTCCTTCGGGCGAGGCACTCGCCCTGAATGATGTGCTGGGCAAAGTTACCCTTGTAGATTTTTGGGCTGCCTGGTGCCGACCCTGTCGGGCAGAAAATCCCAATATCGTTAAGGTATACGAAAAGTATAAGGATAAAGGGCTTTCAATCCTGGGAGTTTCTCTGGATAGGAATGCGGCCGATTGGAAGAACGCCATTGAGCAGGATGGATTAGCCTGGCATCACGTATCCAATGTACGTTACTTTGATGAGATTGCAGAGCTCTATAATGTCCGGGCGATTCCCGCCAGTTTTATACTCGATGAAAATGGGGTAATCGTAGCGAAAAACCTGAGGGGTGAAGCCCTGGAGGCCAAAATAGCCGAGTTACTGCCTTAACCCTGTTCTGCGCTTGAAGTGGTTTATGGAATTCCTGGATTAATCGCCGAATTTCTGGCGGACATCCCTGAATTTACCGCTCACTGTAGCTTCCCTTCCGGCGGAAACATCCCCAAAAATATCGATAACTGAGGAATTCCCCAGGAACTCCACCTGGGCGCCATCTTCCATGATGAGGTCACCGTATATGGTTACATTCCCTTCTATCTGGAGCAATGCTCCACTGCCCACAGTCATCGTACCCCTGTCCTGATTGCTGCCAATGGCCAGGGTTCCGAAAAGTCGAAGTACCCCCCCGGGGGCTATGTTTACGCGCTCGGTAACCGTCCAGGATCCACAAAGCAATAAGAAGCCGTCAACATCAATGACATCCAGTTGTTTTCCACCCTGAAAACTCAAAGCTTCGGCCGGTCCGACGTTGAGAATACTACTCCCGTCGTATGGAGGCAGGCCTGAACATGCGTTTACCAGTGTTTTGGGAGGCCTGTTGAGTTTTATAATCTGCAGACCATCAGCCCCGGAGGCGACAAAGGCATAATCTCCTTCAGAGGTTACATAGTTTACGGAACCGTCAAGATTGATCGTTCCTGCGGTGGTAATTGTAGAAGCCAGCATTTCAGCCAGGGCTAACCCTGCGCCCCCATTGGCCATAAACAACAAGTCGTCATTTACGGAAACAGCATTGGTCACTGCATCTCCAACAGGTGTACTGGTCGGAATAGGAGGAATAGAGACGTATTGAATCAGGGTACCTGTTGCCCCCTGATAGATGCCTGCGCCCTGATCTGCTTCAGGAACCAGGATACGGGTCTGCCAGGTATCCAGTGTTTTCTTACTGGTAGCCCCCAGATCTGTCCCTATGGAAATCAGATCCGTTTCGACAAGGCTTGAATTCAGCACGCGAACTCCCGAACCGCCATCCAAAATGGCATATCCACCTTGCCAATGGGTCAGGGATCGGGCGTCAGTAATAAAAATTTCATCAACCATCGAAAGGTCCGAGGTATTATAAGATGCTACGGCCCCCTCTTTACCACTCGCAACCACGACCCTACTTCCGTCGACAAGAACATCCGTGGCGTTAAAACCCTGTTGAAACCCGTATATAATGTCATCTGTGACCAGGACTCCATTTGAGACAGGTATCCGTGCTATAAACGAATTAAAGGTGGCAATATCGGAGGTTTCGGCATTGATAGCACCCACAGCGTAAATATAACCTCCGGAAAAAGCCAAACTATTGATATCAGCATTGGAGTAAAAAAGGCGGGAACGAACTCTGGGCACATTGGGATCTGAAATATCCACAACATCCAGGGCACCCTGGTAGATTTCACCGGCCCGGTTATAGCTTACATAAATATAGTTGCCCTCCAGGTAGGCATGTGTCGCAGTCAGGGGGTCCGATCCCGGAAAAGAAGGTGGGTTTACCGTGGCTACAAGTGTGAGAGGATAGTCCCCTGCTTTGGCTGTACCATCACTGGCCATAGCCATTTCCACAGAATGAAGTTTTAAAACTCCGGATTTTTCATAGGATATCGCCGATTTAAGAGCAGCTGAATTGGTTTCAACATAGAGCTCTGTTTTCAGCCCATCTTCATAAACTACCGTTTCATCACTACAGGCGATACCCGTGAGTACTAAAATAAATAGAAATGCCTTGTAAAAATGCCTCATTTCAAGAGCTTTTGTTATCAATAGATAACCCACTAACGTTCTAAAAGAGGCTTTGGTATAAAGAAAAAGGTGATTTCGATATAATTAAACTCCACTAAGACAAACGGTAAGCCAAAATTTTAAGAGATTCAGGACTCTTATAATTTTCCCAATTTCTCAAGAATTAACAAAAGTACAATAGGCAGGGCCAGTAGCAGGACCATGACCGGATGGGTTGTAACTATGGAAGGCACAAATATCAGCGTAGCAATATATCCCCCCACAGCCCCTCCAAAATGGGCGGTATGCCCAATATTTCCCAATCGCTTTTTCATTCCGTAAATGGAATACATCAGGTAACCTATACCCAGGATATAAGCCGGCAACGGGATAGGTATAAACATCAGGGCCAGTCGCATATCGGGCTGCAGTAAAATAGCCGCGTATAAAACCCCTGTCACCGCCCCACTGGCACCCACTGCACTGTAATAAGGCTCTTTTTTGTGGAAAGAAAGTGCTAAGAGGCTCCCCGCTATCAGGCTAATCAGATAGATGACCAGGAATTTAACCGGTCCCAGCCACTGAATGACCACATCTGCAAAAAAGTACAGGGTAAACATATTCAACAGAAGATGACTCCCGTCTACATGCAGAAAGCCCGATGTCAGCATCCGGTCTTTCTGACCGCCCTGGATAGCACCGATATTGAACTTATATCTTTCAAAAAAAACATAATCCTTAAATCCTTTGAGTGATACCAGAATATTGGCCGCAATTACGGCAATTGTAGCGATATGCAAATTCATTTACTGCCCTTTGTATGGGGCTAAATATAGCTATATTTGCCCATATTGCCGTGTATGGAGAGACTTGTGTTTCTTTTGACGTATCCGTTTTTATGGGGTGTTTCAAAATTACCTTTCCCCCTACTGTACCTCGTGTCTGACGGACTTTTTTTTATAATCTTCAGGGTTGTCAGATACCGTCGTGAAGTTGTTCGGGAAAATCTTGCGCTGGTCTTTCCGGAGAAGTCGCCCCGGGAAAGACAGAGGATTTCACGGGCGTTTTACGCCCATATGTGTGATATGTTTTTGGAGATGATCAAGACCCTGAACATCAGCGAAGCGGAACTGCAAAAACGCTTTACCTTTACAAACCTGGAGACCTTCCGACAGTTTGAGGCGCAGGGTAAAAGCACGGTCACCTTTTTTCCACATTACGCCAGTTGGGAGTGGACCATTGCCCTTGACCCGCATATCAAAAGCAAAGGGTATGGCGTTTATCAAAAGCTGAACAACAAATATTTTAACGGTTGGGTGCGGCAGGTAAGGGCCCGACTGGGTACTTCCCTAATTACGACAACGGAATCCTGGAAGGTGATGAGGCATAATAAAACCGAAGGTGTTATGGCTACTTATGGTATGCTTAACGACCAGTCTCCCACCCGAAAAAAGGCAAGGTATTGGGCCCCGTTTATGGGGATAACCGTACCCATGCACGTGGGCGGTGAAATCCTGTGCAAAAAATTCGATCTGCCCGCCCTGTACCTCAAAGTCCAAAAAATAAAACGCGGGTATTACCAGGGAACTTTTATTGTTCTGGCTGCCACTCCGAAAACCGTACCCGCCTATGGGATAACCGATGCATTTTTCAGGGAAGTGGAATTAGCCATTCGCCAGGCGCCGGAGTACTATTTCTGGACGCATAAGCGCTGGAAACACCGAAATCAGGGAACTTCAGGGGTGTCGGAGGACTAAACTGCACCCTCTGCCAGGGCTCCTAATTCAGCGATAAAGCGGTCCGCGAGTGCATCTGCGGCGATTTGCGAAGCCCCTTCAGTATAAATGCGGATGATCGGCTCTGTATTGGATTTTCGCATATGTACCCAGTTATCATCAAAATCGATCTTTACCCCGTCTACTGTATTTAGGGCTTCGTCCTGATATTTCACAGCAATAGCCTTTAAAAGGGCGTCTACATCGAGTTCCGGGGTAAGTTGTATTTTCTTCTTACCCATATAGTATTGAGGGTAAGATGCTTTTAAGGCACTGACCGAGGTATTGGTTTCCGAAAGCAGCATCAAAAAAAGTGCTGTTCCCACAAGGGCATCCCTTCCGTAATGGCTGCTGGGATATATGATTCCCCCGTTGCCCTCCCCACCGATAATAGCTCGGGTTTCTTTCATTGTGGCCACGACATTCACTTCGCCTACAGCTGCAGCCGTATATTGCCCACCGTGTTTTTCAGTAATATCCCGAAGGGCCCTTGTAGAAGACAAATTAGATACTGTATTGCCCGGGGTTTTCCCGAGAACATAATCGGCACAAGCGACAAGGGTGTACTCCTCCCCGAACATTTCTCCGGTTTCTGTGATAAAAGCCAACCGGTCTACATCCGGGTCTACCACGACACCAAAGTCCGCCCCGGTTTCTACTACTTTACGGCAAATCGCCCCCAGATGCTCTTTGAGGGGCTCCGGATTGTGTGGAAAATGACCTGTAGGTTCGCAGTAAAGGGGGATTACCTCAACCCCAAGGGCCTCCAGGAGGGCCGGGATGGCTATCCCCCCGCTGGAGTTTACCCCGTCCACCACTACTGTGAATTTTTTTTGGCGAATGACCGGGGCATCGACCAATTCCAAATCGAGAACAGATGCAATATGTTGCTCGAGGTAGGTATCATCTTTTCTAATAGATCCTAAATCATCTACTTCAGCAAAATCAAAATCTTCTTTTTCTGCCAGCTCCAAAATGGCCTTGCCTTCAGCAGCATTTAGGAATTCACCCTTTTCATTCAGCAATTTCAGGGCATTCCATTGTTTTGGGTTATGGCTGGCCGTAAGAATTATACCACCGTCCGCATTTTCCAGAGGTACCGCGAGTTCCACGGTGGGCGTAGTGGAAAGCCCCAGGTCCACAATATCAATACCCAGACCCGTCAGGGTAGCCGACACGAGTTGCTGAACCATCGGTCCGGACAAGCGGGCATCACGGCCAATAACCACCTTTACGTTCTCTTTTTCGCGATACGTTTTAAGCCATGTTCCGTATGCAGCGGCAAATTTAACGGCGTCCACAGGGGTCAGGTTTTCGCCGGGGACTCCCCCTATTGTACCCCGGATTCCGGATATGGATTTAATCAAAGTCATGATTGCTGAAATTTATAAGAGAGACAAATATAGCTCCCTTGTTCTTATCGGTATGCAATACTTCCTTTATCTGCGTATTTTTACGATCGTGAACTATCTCGCCCATATCTACCTGTCATTTGACGATCCCCAGCTGAGCCTTGGTAACTTTATTGCTGACCGGGTTCGGGGCAGGGACTATCTGAACTATCCAAAGCGCGTGCAACAGGGCATACTACTGCACCGGGCGATTGATGCTTTTACGGATTCTCACACCATCCCCAGGGCGAGCAGCAAGCGCCTTCATTCCCGATATCATCACTATAGCCGGGTGATTGTGGATATTTATTACGACCACTTCCTTGCCCGCCTCTGGGATAATTACTCCGGGATACCCCTGGAGGATTATACGCAGGACTTTTACGCCTTATTACAGGATAATCTAAACTGGCTTCCTAAATCCATTGAACATATGAGTTCTTATATGATCAGGGATAACTGGCTCTTGAATTACAGGGAATTTAAAGGGCTGGAACAGGTTTTTCAGGGCATGAACAGAAGGACTTCCATGAAAAGTGGCATGGATACGGCAGTGGAGGAGTTGGAACTCTACTACTCGGATTTTGAAGCGGAATTCAAGCCATTTTTTGAAGATTTAGTTATCTTTTCACGAGAAAAACTACTGCTTCTGTAAACCTTTATCCCTATGTTTCATATCCCCACCCGCCTGATTCGACTTTTTGCAGCTTCCCATATGGTAATTGTTTTCGTACAGTGCCGGGAGGCAACACCGGAAATTGCCCCTACCGGCTATGTAGCTGAAGAAGCTATGGTGGTATCTGCCCGTAAGGAAGCTTCGGAAATCGGGGTGCAAATTCTTAAAAATGGAGGCAATGCTTTCGACGCCATGGTGGCCACAGAATTGGCACTTGCCGTAGCTTATCCCTTTGCCGGAAATCTGGGCGGCGGGGGTTTTATGGTGTATCGCAAAGCGAATGGCGAAATCGGCTCTTTAGATTACCGGGAGAAGGCGCCCCTGGCAGCGCACAAAGATATGTACCTGGATTCCCTGGGGAACGTGATTCCAGGGATGAGTACAATCGGGGCCACGGGCACTGGTGTGCCGGGAACTGTAGCCGGTATTTTCGCGGTTCACGATCGCTTTGGAACCTTGCCGATCGAAGATATTATCCAACCCGTGATCAACCTGGTTGAAAAAGGTGTAGTGGTCACCGGGAAACAAGCGCAGCGCCTGGAAAAATATCGCGAACAAATTATTGAAGTAAATGGAGATAACACCCTGTTTTACAGTGAATGCAAAAAGGGAGATACTCTTTCATACCCCGCCTTGGCCCAAACGCTTAAGCGCATTGCACTACATGGTCGGGATGAGTTTTATAAGGGAGAAACGGCCCGAATCCTCGCGCGTTTTATTCAGGAAAAAGGCGGCTTTGTCACTGAAGAGGATCTTGCAAAGTACGAGGCCCGGTGGCGGGATCCGATCGTATTTACCTATAAGGATCTCCGTATCATTTCCATGAGTCCCCCCAGCAGTGGGGGGGTCACTATGAACCAGATTTTAAAGATGATGGAGCCTTACGATCTTGGGGTCTACGGGCATAACTCCGCAAAAGCGGTTCAACTCTTTACCGAAGCCGCGCGCCGAGCCTATGCCGATCGCAATTTTTTCCTTGGCGACCCTGATTTTGTTGAAATTCCCCTCGACGAGCTCCTGAATGACGCCTATCTGAAGGAGCGCATGAAAACCTTCAGTTTTGATCGGGCTACGTCTTCTGATGCCGTTTCCCACGGTTCGATTGAAATTGTGGAGAGTGAGGAGACAACCCATTATTCCATTGTAGATGCCGGGGGAAATGCGGTTTCGGTTACCACAACCCTAAACGGGGCCTATGGATCTAAACTCTATTGTGATGAACTTGGTTTTTTTCTGAATAATGAGATGGATGATTTCAGCTCAAAGCCCGGAACCCCCAATATGTTTGGGCTTATTGGGGCAGAAGCCAACAGCATCGCCCCTGAAAAGAGAATGTTGAGCAGCATGACCCCAACCATTGTCGAAAGGGGTGGGGATCTTTGGATGGTCGTGGGTACCCCGGGGGGCTCGACGATTATAACAGCTGTCACACAGACCATTCTCAATGTATACGAATTCGGGCTGTCCATGCAGGAAGCTGTAAATGCCCCCAGATTTCATCACCAATGGCTCCCGGACGTCATAACTTTCGAAAATGAGGGCTTTTCTCAATCCCTGAAGGATAGTTTAAGAGCTAAAGGGTACCAAATAAATGAAGGGCGAACCCCTATCATCGGGAAGGTAGATGCGATCCGGGTGTTGGAAGGGGGGCGCCTTGAGGGCGGGGCTGACCCCAGGGGAGATGACCGGGCGGTGGGTTATTGATTGAAATCTGAAAGTCCGTATTCGTGCAGAAGCATTTGCCAGTTGGGATCATCGCGCATCTCCATAATTCCTCTTGAGAGTATCCGGGGCAGACTGTCATGGGCTTTAGAGATTCCAAAACCGTAAAATTTTGCGTCATAGTTAATGGGCAAAACCTTTAGATCTTCTTCCAGTAATAAGAGCGAAATTTCTGACCGCAGAATCTCCTCATCGAACATTAAGCCTTTAATGTCATTGCGCGCCAGTGCTTGCAGCCCCACTTCAAGACTTGAATACGTCTCGATGTCCCGAAAAAAATGTGTTTTTAAGTAGTCGTGGATCTGCGAATTGGCTACGGTCCCCACTTTAATCGACTTAAAATGATCGAGGGCAGAGAAGTCATTTGAAATTTCATTGACCGCTATATTCGAGGCAATGCCCGCAGTAAGGCCCGACACAAATACGAGGCCTCCGAACATGAGTAAGAGGGCCGCTATTTTTCCCCAGAACGTTTTGGGAGCCTTATCGCCGTAGCCAACGGTGGTGAGGGTTACCGCTGACCACCACACCCCATCCCATATTCCGGGCATGCCCTTTCTGAAGTGTTCCGTGTTCTTTCTCCATTCAAAATACCAACCCACAACCCCAAATATAAAAATGATCAGGATGAGTATAAAAATACCCTTTAGAAAGTTCGAATTCAAAAGGCCCCTGAAGGAATTTCCAAATTTTTGCCAGGCCGAAGGCACAGTGACGGCCACCGCCCCGTGTGAAGCATAGTACGGCGTAGAAAAATGAAATTTCGCTTCTCGCGCAGCAGTGAGGCTCAAAGGCGTTATCGCTACATCCACCGTTCCGTTTTCCAAAGCCTGCAGCAATTCCTCATAGGAAAAGAAAGTGTATTTATACGGATAGCTTTCTTTTGCCATTAATGCCTCCCAGATTCGATAATTAAGACCATCCAGTTTCCCCTCTGCTATATGTACGAAAGGAGGCGCCTCAGTATAGCCGACGACAAGGGTATCCTTCTGGGAAACACCGAACAGGGAAGTGGAAAACAATCCTGCAAGTAAAAAACAAAAAATGATTCTCATGATACGCCCAGCTTTTCCTTGAGATCTTCCATGGATTGTTTCAACTCCCGCAATAATCCATTTTCCGTATTTGTTTCAATGCCAAAGGTGATCTTACTACTGACCAGCCAAACCTCCTGAATCTCTTCTGTTTGTATTTCGTAAGGTGAATATGAGGCATTGAGCGAAATCAGGCGTACGCGGTCCGATCCGGGAATTTTTTCCATCTTCTTTACCACCACGGCATCCTTCAGTACAATGACATAAATCCGGTTTGGATTAATGTCGTCCCAGTTTTCAATACCCCGGGCGAGGACCCAGTCTTCGGGTTTTAAATTGGGAAGCATACTGTCTCCTTCTACTTGAAATCCCCGGTATGAGGCATTCCGGAACTGTGGAAGGGGCAGGTCAAAAGCCGGGAGTTTGCGATACCAGCTCGTATCCTGAATGTTTTGAGGGTACCCGGCTGCCGCTTTTGCATTTACGAGAAGAATATTTTCTTTTTCTTCCGAATCAACGCTTACCACCTTGGGCATCACGCTCACTGAATCCGTATCCAGGTAGCGTTTATTACTCTCCCCGTAAAGCCAAAGCGGATTAATCCGATACAGGCGCAGTAACTCGGTCACCACCTTTCCGGTCAAGCGGGTACGCCCGCGTTCGATATCTGCAGTAGTGCTGGGTATCCCAAGGTTTTGGGCAAATTCGGCCTGGGTAAACCCCAAATCCCTGCGCACTTCGGTAAATCTCTTGATTACTATTTCGTTTTCCATTTATACGGTAAATCTGTGAGTTGAAGAATCCCGGGGGACTCAAATGTATTAAAAATTGGAAATATTCCTAAATCTTTTATGGAATATTTCCTAATTATGGCTTTATTCCATATATTTGGACATATTCCTATTTAATGAAACCACATTCTTATTTTTTATTCGACGGTAGTTTCGCTGGATTCTTAAATGCCATTCAAAAGGGTTTAGAGGAATCCCATCCCAGGATTGCCTTGAATACTTTAGACAATGCAGATACCCTCCCCCTTTTCGGGTCGGGGATAAAAATTGAAACGAAAACTCAAGAAGCCAAGCGCCTGTGGGAAGATTTAGGGCTTCTGGGAACAGATTTCCAAAAGCGGGTGTACTACTGCTTCCTGCACGAAAATGTAAAACTCCGATCTGAGATTTACCCGTATATAGCCCACCTGTTTTGTCCGGATATAGAGGGAATTCAATACTTGGGTATTCAAGCCGGAAAAAAAGTGGATATAGCCGTTAGACATGTTTCCCGGGAACGGGACGCACAAGAGCGGGCGTTAATCTTTAAGGTGGATACGGATGGATTATGGTACAGTGAGATTCGACCAAAACACGATATACTTCCTCTTTTGTCGAGATACTGCAGGTCTCGTTTTCCCTCTGAGCCCTGGCTGGTGGTAGATGCCAACCGCAAAAAGTCACTCAGTTCGGTTTCCGGAAAGCTTACCCTGGCCGCGTGTCTGCAAAATGTAAGACCCGAATCCAAAACAATCAAAAGCTTTCATAGGGTCACTGATGCCGCAAGGGGCGAAAAAACAACATGGAACGCACCCCCTGCCCTCCCGGAAACTCCATCCCTTGTTGATCGGAAGACTCGAAAATGGGAAGCAGTATGGGGACAACAGGCCGTTTAAAAAAGGGATTATTCGCTATGGTTTTGAACTCCGCTCGCCAACGAATTGATCGCTTTTGTTTTTAAAAAGGACATTAAATGTGGTCAGGCTCCCGTAGATACGGGTAATGTACTGTTGCAGATCTACCTTTTCCTGATCGTCCAGGCGGTCACTGGAGTTAATTTTTTGTTCCATCACCCGCAACCGATCGCGAACCATGACGATTTTATGAAAGAATGCACTTATTCCGATTTCTTTAGGGGTAAGGTTGGGATCCCCGGGTTGCAGGACGATACTCCCACCCTTCCATTTATCGGAAAGGGGTACCAGGGTCGTGACATCGCTCCATTTCCTTAAAATATCGGTCAGAATGGTTTCCACCTCGGAAAAACTAATCGAATCCACCTCGTCCCGTATGGCTTCAATCACTTCAAAATCAGAATCTATATCAATGGTTTCAATGCCTGAATCCAGGAAAGAAACCCAATAGTGATCTGAGCTTACATTGATTACTACCCCTTTACCATAATCCGGATGTGAAATGCGCGATCCAATACCCAGTAGTTTCATAAGTCAGCGTTTTGGGACCTAAATTAAGCCGTGGATTTATAATAGCCAACAAAAACCAGGGCTGCTTCTTATTTACATGCCAAAATCGTAATTTTGCACCTTGCTAAAACCATGATGTTTCCCAACGATCAAATTATCGCAGTCCAGGGTGCCAGGGTCCATAACCTGAAGGATATTGATGTCGAAATCCCCAGAGAAAAGCTAGTAGTGATCACAGGGCTATCAGGCAGCGGAAAGTCCTCCCTTGCTTTTGACACCATTTACGCAGAAGGCCAAAGGCGCTATATCGAGACTTTTTCGGCTTATGTCAGGCAGTTTTTGGGTAGCCTTGAACGTCCCGACGTAGACAAAATTGACGGACTCTCTCCCGTAATTGCGATCGAACAGAAAACTACTTCCCGCTCCCCCCGTTCCACGGTTGGGACTATTACCGAGGTGTATGATTTCCTGCGTCTCTTATTTGCAAGGGCCTCAGATGCATACAGTTTTAATACGGGTAAAAAAATGGTCAGCTATACCGATGAGCAGATCCGCGATCTCATTGTTGCGGACTACCAGGGAAAGCGTATAAGTATCCTCGCACCTGTTATCCGATCCCGCAAAGGACACTACAGAGAACTCTTCGAACAAATAGCGAAACAGGGGTATGTTAAAGTACGGGTAGATGGAACCATTACCGACCTTGAAAAAGGAATGAAAGTAGACCGGTATAAGACCCATGATATTGAAATCGTCATAGATCGTTTACAAGTCGCGGATACTCCCGAAATCATTAAGCGTTTGGACGAAAGTATCCGAACCGCCATGTATGCAGGGGACGACGTACTGATGATTCTTGAAGAACAAACCAAAACACCGAGGTATTTCTCAAGGGATTTGATGTGTCCGGAAACCGGAATCTCCTATCCGGTTCCGGAGCCCAATACTTTTTCGTTTAATTCCCCCAGGGGAATGTGCGAAGGCTGCAATGGGCTCGGCCATATCTATGAAGTCAATCCCGGTAAGATTATACCCGATCCCTCGATATCGATAAAAGCCGGAGGAATTGCCCCTCTTGGGGAATACAAAAAATCATGGGCGTTTAAGCAGCTGGAAACAATTGGTTTGAAATACGGTTTTCTCCTGGAGGATCCCATCGACCGTATTTCCGCGGAAGCCCTGGATGTCATTTTGAACGGCGGTAAAGAAGCCTTTGAAGTGGACTCAAAGACCTTAGGGGTACGCAGGTCCTACCGCATAGATTACGAGGGCATTGCCTCCTTCCTGAAAGGCCAGTTTGCGGATAGCAATTCCGTTCATATTAAGCGATGGGCAAAGGGGTATATGGATAAAATCACCTGTCCCTCCTGCGGTGGGAGCCGGTTGCGAAAAGAGGCCTTATATTTCAAAATAGACGATAATAACATTGCTGACCTCGCAGGTATGGATATCGGGGAGTTGGCTGAATTCTTTAAACACCTTTCCGGGAAACTCAGGGGAGATCAAAAGAAAATCGCGGCGGAAGTCGTCAAAGAAATCAGAACCCGGCTTAAATTCCTTCTGGACGTGGGTTTGGAGTACCTTTCGCTGAATCGCGGGTCAAAAAGCCTTTCCGGGGGGGAAGCCCAGCGAATCAGACTCGCAACCCAAATCGGTTCCCAACTCGTAGGTGTACTCTATATTTTGGATGAACCCAGTATAGGCCTGCACCAAAGGGATAATACACGATTGATAAACTCCCTGAAGGCCCTCCGGGATGCCGGGAATTCGGTAATTGTCGTGGAGCACGACAAAGACATGATCGAAGCTTCAGATTACGTCATAGACATTGGCCCCCGGGCCGGGAAACACGGGGGGCAGATTATTTCTGAGGGACCCCCGCAGCACCTTTATGATCACCATACGCTGACCGCGGATTACCTCAGTGGTCGTAAAACGATTGCGATACCGCCAAAGCGAAGAACAGGAAATGGAAATCACATTGTACTAGAGGGTTGTACCGGGAACAACCTCAAAAATATTACAGCCCGTTTTCCATTGGGCCAGATGATCGGTGTAACCGGAGTCTCTGGGAGTGGCAAATCCACGTTGGTCAATGAAACCCTTTATCCCATTATGAATGCGCATTATTTTAATGGGGTCAAAAAACCAATGCCCTATAAAGCGATTCACGGCCTTGAGCATATCGATAAGGTCATCGATATCAACCAGGCACCTATTGGGAGGACACCCAGGTCCAACCCGGCTACCTATACGGGTGTCTTTAGCGAAATTCGCTCCCTGTTTACAAAAACCACAGAAGCTTCCATTCGCGGCTACAAACCGGGCAGGTTTAGTTTTAACGTAAAAGGGGGTCGGTGTGAAACCTGCCAGGGTGGCGGACTCCGGGTCATTGAAATGAATTTTCTTCCCGATGTGTACGTGGAATGTGAAACGTGTAATGGCAAGCGGTTTAACCGGGAAACCCTCGAGATTCGCTACAAAGGAAAATCTATTGCCGACGTTCTGGAGATGACGGTGGATGAGGCGGTTGAATTTTTTGAACACATCCCCAAGATTTATCGCAAACTAAAAACGATACAGGATGTCGGGTTGGGCTATATTTCCCTGGGTCAGCAGAGTACGACACTTTCGGGCGGAGAAGCACAAAGGGTTAAACTGGCCACGGAACTCTCCAAAAGGGACACCGGTAAAACCTTTTATATACTGGATGAACCCACCACGGGATTACATTTTGAAGATATTCGCGTTTTAATGGAGGTGTTGCACAAACTTGTGGATAAAGGAAATACTGTGCTGATTATAGAGCACAATATGGATGTCATCAAAATTATGGATTACATCATCGATATAGGCTATGAAGGCGGGCGCGGGGGCGGGCAGATTGTATGTGAAGGCACCCCGGAAGAAGTGGCTCAGGATACCCGGAGTTATACTGCCCGATTTTTAAAAAGGGAACTCTTTCCCGCTGAAGTAACTGCCAATTGAAAGTGCGGTATACCATACTGTATGTCATGACGTTAAATAGGATACTATGAAGAAAGAACAACACCACAAAGGCTGGAATGAAATAAAGATCAACGATTCCTGGGCGATCTTTAAAATAATGGGGGAATTCGTCAATGGGTATGAAAAGATGAGTGCTATAGGGCCCTGCGTCAGTATTTTTGGATCCGCCCGGACCAAACCCGAAAATCCCTACTACAAATTAACAGTTTCAATCTGCCAGCAGCTCTCACAGTCCGGATATGGCATCATTACAGGAGGGGGACCCGGAATCATGGAAGCTGGAAACAGGGGCGCCAGCATCGCAGGGGGTACATCGGTGGGTTTGAATATTGACCTGCCGTTTGAGCAAAACGACAATCCCTATATCGACCGTGACAAAAGCCTGGATTTCGATTATTTCTTCGTCAGGAAAGTCATGTTTGTCAAGTATGCCCAAGGCTTTGTAGTCATGCCTGGTGGCTTTGGGACCCTGGATGAACTTTTTGAGGCACTCACCCTGATCCAAACCGAAAAAATTGCACAATTTCCCATTATTCTCGTGGGGACCGAATTCTGGTCGGGTATCCTCGACTGGATAAAGAACACTATGCTCAAAGCTGGAAATATTTCCCCTGAAGACCTCGATTTAATTCGATTGGTCGATACGGCCGAAGAAGTAGTATCCTTAATTGACTCTTTCTACAAAGGACGCATGCTGGCCCCGAACTTCTAGTAGATGAAATTCAACCTGGTACATTCCCCGGTGCTTCGGTTTGTTGGGATACTCTTTGTGATTCTCAATGTGCCCCTCGCTCTGTATGGGCAGCATCAGAATAGAATTACCGCAACCCTGGACCAGGAAACGAAAATAATTGAAATCCAGCAGGAATTCACTTATGTCAACGATTCAGAAGATACTCTTGATGAACTGTTTTTTAACGATTGGGCCAACTCTTATTCCGATAAAACCACAGCCCTTGCCAAACGGTTTTCTGATGAATTCCGGAAATCCCTTCATTTGGCCAAAGACTCGGAAAGAGGTTCTACCAATATACTCGCCGTATCCGATCAGGACTATCGAAATGTCACCTGGGAGCACCTGCCGGGGAAAGATATCGTTCGTTTTACCCTGAATACACCCCTGGCCCCGGGTGGGGAAGCCAAGTTCTTCCTGACCTACACCGTTAAACTCCCTCCAAATAAATATACGCCTTACGGATATGGAGCAGATGGCAGTTATTACCTGAAGGACTGGTACCTCACCCCTGCTGTCTATGACTCGGTTTGGAACCTGTATTCAAATAAAAACCTGGAGGACTTATATACGGGTATTACAGATACCGATATAAATTTCATCTTTCCCGACTCCCTTTATCTGGGCACCAATTACGTGGACTTGAGTCTCACGAGTTTTCCCGGGAACCAATATGCAAACCTAAAGGGGGATGGGCGAAAGAGCTGCGACGTCATTCTCAACACTTCAAAGCCCTTTAAAAAACATGTAACCTCTAATCTTTTCGTAGTCACAGATATCCAGTCCCAGAAGTACAGTGAGATTCTGCAGGGGATTTCCATAGAACGAATTTCCCGCTTTATCAATGACAATCTTGGCGACTTCCCGTTTACACAGCTACTTGTAAGTGAAATTGACTTTAACAAGAATCCGCTCTATGGCCTCAACCAACTACCCTCCTTTATCCGTCCGTATGACGAAAAATTCCAGTTCGAACTGAAATTCCTGAAAACGGCATTAAACAGTTATTTAAGGGAATCGATATTTCTGAACCCGAGAAAAGATAAGTGGATAACCGATGCGATTATCAATTATCTGATGATATTGTATGTCGATACCTACTATGCGGATCAAAAACTCCTGGGGAAGCTTTCAAAGAGTTGGATTCTCCGGGGTACGTATCTCGCACAAATGGATTTTAATGACCAGTATTCCTTCCTCTATATGTGGATGGCCCGCAGAAATCTGGATCAGGCATTGAATACCTCAAACGATTCGCTCATAAAATTCAATCAGAAAATAGCCAACACCTACAAGGCCGGCCTGGGCCTGTCGTATGTAGATGCTTACTCTGGCGGTGGAGTTGTCGACCCGGCTATCAAGGCCTTCTTTGAGAATTACAATTTAAAGAAGGTAACTCCCCGGGATTTTGAAAGTACGTTAAAGGCTTTTTCCCCAAAAGATATTGACTGGTTCTTCAGGACCTATGTCACCACCAGTGATCAGATCGATTACAAAATTAAAAGAGCTGATAAGGATAATGATTCAATACAGGTAACTATTGAGAACAAGACGAATACTGAAGTGCCTATTTCGCTATTTGGCCTGCGAAATGACACGGTGGTCTCAGACTACTGGTTCAGGGGTTTTAAGGAATCCCAGACCTTCCAGATACCCGATATGGGGGAAAAACGCCTCGTATTGAATTACGACCAGAATATTCCTGAATTCAGCCAAAAGGATAACTGGAAATCCCTTGGTGGGTTTTTGTCTTCAAATAGGAAATTGAAATTCCAGTTCTTCAGAGATGCCGAAAATCCCTATTACAATCAGGTTTTCTATATGCCGGTATTGGACTTCAATATTTATGACGGTTTAACCCCGGGACTCCGCCTGACCAATAAAACGTTGATACAGCGGCCCTTTCAATTTAATTTTGTCCCTCAATACGCCATACGGGAGGATGCCCTTGTAGGGAGCGGTTCCTTGATCTATCGGCACTATCACGGGAAAAGTGGGTTTTATGTAACGAATTACTCCCTGAGGGGCTCTTCCTTTCACTTTCAAACAAATTCCAGGTATTCCACCATTACCCCCGCCGTGAGTTTTGGATGGCGTCCGGATGATTTAACCTCAAATATCCGCAGCAACCTCCTGATGCGATATGTGAATGTCTTCAGGACTATCGACCCGAGCCTGGACCTGGAAACGGACCCGGATTACAGTGTGTTGAATTTCAGGTACAACTATCTCAATAACAATATCGTCAATTTTTTCGCCTGGTTCGCCGATGCCCAGCATTCTGCAGATTTTACAAAGGTTGCCGTCAACGTGGATTACAGAAGGCTGATGATCAATAACCGGCAGGTGAACCTCCGATTTTTTGCCGGGGCCTTCTTTCGGAATGACACGGATTCGGACTTCTTCAGCTTTGCGCTCGACCGGCCTACGGATTATCTTTTTGATTTTAATTACCTCGGCCGTTCAGAGGATTCAGGGCTCGCGAGTCAGCAGATTATCATCGCTGAAGGAGGGTTTAAGTCACAACTTGAAAACCCCTTTGCCAATGAATGGCTCGTCACGGGGAATGCGAGTTTTGGTCTTTGGAAATGGATCGAGGCCTATGGGGATATCGGTTTTTTGAAAAACGAAGGAGTACCTGCCCGATTTGTCTATGATTCGGGGATTCGTCTGAATCTGGTAACCGATTATTTTGAGCTCTACTTCCCCTTGTATTCCAATAGGGGTTGGGAAGTAGCGGGGCCGAACTACGACCAGAGGATTCGTTTTGTAATCACCTTAAGTCCAAGGACCTTAACAGGCCTCTTTACCCGGAAGTGGTTTTAATTTTATAATATTCTCATATTTTCCTTATTTATTGGTATGAATTGACAATTTATTTCGCCTAATCAGGTTTTTATTGTGAAATCACTAATGTGCTCCTATGACCGTATTGCATGAATCGACTTCCTTTAGTACCTTTGATATAAACCCCTCCGGCGGATGAAAGTTCAATTAGACCCTGAGAAAGACCTCTCCTTTAATGACTTCAAAACACAAATACTTGAAGACTATCGCATTGCCGTTCTCAGCCGGGAGTGCAGTATACTCGGCCGCCGTGAAGTACTAACGGGAAAGGCGAAATTTGGAATCTTCGGAGACGGTAAGGAACTTCCCCAACTGGCCATGGCCAGGGCTTTTAAAAACGGGGATTTCAGAAGTGGGTACTACCGCGACCAGACTTTTATGATGGCCCTGGGGCTTCTCAACCCAAAGGCCTTTTTTCATGGTTTATACGCCACTCCGGACCTGGAAAAAGAACCCATGAGTGCCGGCAGGCAGATGGGAGGACATTTTGGAACACACAGTCTTAATCCGGACGGGAGTTGGAAAAACCTTTTAGAGCAGCCCAATAGCAGTCCTGATATCTCCCCAACGGCGGGACAAATGCCCAGATTGCTGGGGCTGGCCCAGGCATCCAAGATTTATCGCCATATACCTGAGATCCGGTCAGATCTTTTTTCAGATAATGGAAACGAAGTTGCGTGGGGTACTATCGGGAATGCCTCCACAAGTGAAGGACATTTCTTTGAAACCCTGAATGCCGCCGGCGTTTTGCAGGTCCCTATGGTTTTAAGCGTTTGGGATGATGCCTATGGCATATCGGTACCAGCCAAATACCAGACTACCAAGGAGGATATCTCGGAAATACTCAAAGGATTCCAGCGAACAGAAACGGAAGAGGGGTATGAAATTTTCAAGGTAAACGGGTGGGACTACACCGCCCTGATTCACACCTATGAGAATGCCGCAGATATCGCAAGGGATTCCCATGTGCCTGTACTCATACATGTTTGTGAACTGACACAACCCCAGGGGCATTCCACTTCAGGCTCCCACGAGCGTTATAAATCTCAGGAACGCCTGGAATGGGAAAGGGAACACGATTGCAATTTCAAGTTCAGGGAATGGATACTGGAGAACAATATAGCTGAGGAAGAAGAGCTTCAGATCCTCGAAAAAGCGCTGAAGAAAGAAGTTCGATTGGCTAAAAAAGACGCCTGGGCAGAATTTCTGGAACCTCAAAAAATAGAACAGAAGAAGTTAGTAGCCCTCATGCGTGCCCTGGGGGACAGCAGCCCGAACAAAGCGTTTATTGAACGGCTTACCAACGACATAATTGCCCTGGAAGAGCCACTAAAGCGTGATTTACACAGTAAGGCTCGAAAAGCCCTGCGCTATGTCCTGGGAGAAGACCACCCGGCAAAAACAGCACTCCTTGAGTGGGTTAAGGAATTCGGAGCCTTTTGTCAACCCCTCTATAGCTCGCATTTGTACTCTGAGCTGGAAGGCAATGCCGCGCAAGTACCGGAGGTTCTGCCCCAGTATGACTCCAACCCCGAGATGAAGGATGGCCGGATTATTCTGCGCGATAATTTTGACCTTTTATTTGCCCGTCATCCGGAAGCCCTGATTTTTGGAGAAGACAGCGGTACGATCGGAGACGTCAATCAAGGGCTGGAAGGCCTGCAAAAAAAATATGGCGCGCTGCGTATTGCAGATACGGGGATCCGGGAGGCGTCAATTATCGGCCAGGGTATTGGAATGGCTTTAAGGGGACTCCGCCCGATAGCCGAAATTCAATATCTTGACTATGTTCTTTACGGCCTGCAAACGCTCAGCGATGATCTCGCGACACTTCACTACCGGAGTGTCGGGAAACAAAAGGCTCCCCTTATCGTTCGCACAAGGGGGCATCGTCTCGAAGGCATTTGGCATTCGGGCTCACAGATGGGAGCCCTAATACACCTTTTAAGGGGAATGTATTTATTGGTTCCCAGAAACATGACTAAAGCTGCTGGTTTCTATAATACCCTGATGAAGAGTGATGAACCCGCATTGGTTGTGGAGAGCCTCAACGGTTACCGGCTCAAAGAACCTGTCCCCAGTAATTTAGGCGCGCTGTGTACGCCCGTGGGCCGGGTTGAAGTAGTTCGGCAGGGAACAGACATCACAATTCTTTCCTATGGCTCTACTTTCCGAATAGTCATGGAGGCGGCAAGGGAGTTGCAGGAAGTGGGGATCGATGCTGAAGTAATCGATGCCCAAACACTGCTTCCTTTTGACCTGGAGCATCAAACCGTGGTCAGTCTTCAGAAAACCAATCGGTTACTGATTGTGGATGAAGATGTGCCAGGAGGTTGTGCTGCTTACCTCATGCAGCAGATACTCGAAGAACAAGAAGGTTACCAGTATTTGGACTCTGCACCCCGCACGCTGACGGCCCATGCACACCGGCCGGCTTATGCAAGTGATGGCGATTATTTTTCCAAACCCAGTCTGGAGGATATTTTTGAAAGTGTGTACGCCATTATGCATGAAGCACGGCCTGCAGACTTTCCACCCCTGAACTGAGATGAAAGATCTCAGGGCATTGCTGGAGGAACGTTTCGGGCTAAGCCCAAAAGCCATTCACTTGTTGGAAGGTTACGAGGATAAGACGTATCGCATTGAAGCTCCCGAGGGCCGGAAAGTCCTTAAAACTCATACACGAAAACCCGGGGTAATACAACACCTGACACTGGAAAACGACTTTGCCCGGGCCCTGGACAAATCGCTCCCATATGATTTTCCCCTCCCCCTAAAGACTATTGATGGATCCAAATGGGAACCCTATGGGCAGAAACTGATACGTCTGCTCCCCTTTCTGGAAGGTAAATTTCTGGCAGAAGTACCCCATACGGATGAACTTTTGGAGTCCCTTGGTACTTTTTTGGGTAAGGTGAATCGGGTGGGGATGTCTTTAACCCCTGAGACCGCATTAACCAGCGCACCTGCCTGGGATTTGCAGCACCTCCCCTTCCATAAGCAAAATTTGGATGCCCTGGAAGATCCAAAGGACCGCGCCCTGATTGAATACTACCTGCTTCAATATGACCAGATTGTCGAACCCCGGCGATATACCCTCCGGAAGTGTTTGATTCACAACGATGCCAATGACTGGAATGTACTGACTCAAAAAGGCAGGGTATCCGGGATTATCGACTTTGGAGATATGTGTTATTCCTGGCTGATTAATGAACTGGCTGTTGCACTGCCTTACGTATTGGCAGAAAGAGAAGATCCCCTGGGTATTGCGGGTATTGTCGTTAAAGCCTATCACCGCGAATTTCCACTAGAGCGGGCGGAGATCGAATTGCTCTATTATCTGGTCGCCGGGCGAATTTGTATGAGTCTTTGCAACAGTGCCCGGGCCGGAAAGCTGCGTCCGGATTCCGACTATATACGTATCAGTGAATCACCCATGAAGCAGCTTTTGCACAAGTGGATTTCCATCTCTCCGGAAGCAGCAGCTAATTGCTTTTTGGAAGCTGCTGGTTTGGAAATTCCCGAATTCGATCAAGCGGAAGAGTACATCAGGCGAAGAAATAAGGTCATCCCCCTATCCCTGTCCCTGAGTTATACGCATCCCATTGTCATGAAGCGGGCTGCCTTCCAGTATATGTTCGATAACCGCGGAAACCGGTTTTTGGATGCTTATAACAACATTATGCTCGTGGGACATTGCCATCCGGGGGTGGTGGAAGCTACAACCCGGGTCTTGCATAGAATAAATACCAATACACGCTACCTGTATTCGGAAATTCTAAACTACAGCGAACACCTGTTGTCGTATTTCCCTGAAAGACTAAACCGCGTTTTTCTGGTGAATTCCGGAAGTGCGGCTACAGACCTGGCCCTAAGATTGAGCAGGGCGTATACGGGCAGAGACAAAATATTGGCCTTAAAAAATGGATATCACGGAAATACCCTGGCCGGGATTGCTGTAAGCCATTACAAACATAAAAAAGGGAGTTTTTATCCCAATACCCTTTTGTGTCCGATGCCAAAGGCCTTTGGGAGTGGCCACCCGGATGACGGCTCAGCAGGGGCTCACTACACACAATTCGCCAAAAAGCTACTTACAGAAAACCCCGGACAGGTGGGGGCATTTATTGCCGAGCCCGTCATGGGTTGCGGAGGTCAGGTTCCGCTGGCACAGGGATTCCTTCCCGGGGTATACAATGAGGTCCGGTTGCAGGGCGGAATTTGTATTAGCGATGAGGTACAGGTGGGCTTTGGACGACTGGGTAGCTGGAATTGGGGATATGAAAAACACGGGGTGGTCCCGGATATGGTCATTCTGGGAAAGCCTATGGGCAACGGTCATCCGATTGGAGCCGTGGTAACGACAACTGAAATCGGTGCTGTTTTTGATTCGGGGCCCGAATTTTTCAGCTCCTTTGGCGGGAACCCTGTTTCCTGTGCAGCCGGAGAAGCTGTCCTGCGTGTCCTGGAAGAAGAAGGACTCAAAGACCATGCCCTGGATACTGGCACTTATCTCAAAGCGGCGTTCGGGGAACTGGGTACAAGGCATAAGGCCATAGCCGATATCCGGGGAGACGGGCTCTTTCTGGGTGTTGAACTTTTAGACCCCCTGGGAAAACCCAATACTGCACTGGCGCAAAAATTAAAAAATGGATTGCGGGATTCCCACATACTGATTGGTACAGATGGCCCGAACAACAACGTCCTGAAAATCAAACCTCCCCTACCCTTCAACCGGGCGAATTGCGACGAACTGATAGGGCAGATGGGGAGAATCCTGGATAATATTCCGGATTCCTGAAGATTTATTAATATTTTAGGGCCAAACCTTAACCCAAAGAATCATGAACCGTTCCCTTCAGACCCAAATCGGACTCGCCGTACTGCGAATTGGTGGTGCTGCACTAATACTCACGCATGGCGTGCCTAAACTGCAACGCCTTTTCGGGGAAGACCCTATTGAGTTTGGTGATCCCCTGGGAATAGGCGCCAGTCCTACTTTCTTCCTGGCCGTTTTCGCCGAATTCCTATGTGCCGTTTTTGTACTTATCGGTTTTAAAACTCGTTGGGCTTCTATTCCGATTATCATCACCATGCTTGTTGCCGCCTTTATTGCGCACGCTGCCGACCCTTTTGGGTCTAAAGAGAAAGCGCTGTTATACGCTGTGATTTTCACCGCTATCTTCTTACTGGGACCCGGAGCTTATAGTGTTGATAAAAAGTAATCAGAGAATTTTATGAAGTAATTCCTTGAGGAGATCATCCTGCTTCATCGCTGGGACAGCAACCCCCTTTCCTTTGAGGTCCATCTCCCGCAGCACGCCAATGATAAGACTGACTTTGCGCATCGGATAGTGCCTGGCAGCCGTCTGGTATTCATGCACAAAATAGGGGTTTATTTTAAGGGCCCTGGCCACATTTTTCGGACTGTGATCCTGCAGTCCGTGATATTGCAGCAATTGTGCAAAAAAGGTATTGAGAAGTGAGATGGTCATCACAAAGGGATTCTCCTTCGGATTTTCAGCGAAGTATTTTACAATTCGTGTCGCTTTGGGTATGTCTCGCTCTGCAATGGCCTTTTTCAGTTCAAAGTTGTTAAAGTCTTTACTGATCCCAATATGTTTTTCAATAACTACAGGATCTATTTCTGAACCCTGGGGGAGAATGGATTTTAATTTGTCCAATTCATTGCTAATACGGCCCAGATCCTTCCCCAGATACTCTACCAGCAGTGCTGCGGCTTTATGAGAAATGGTATAACCGTTGCCCAGGAGTACCCTTCGAATCCATTCCGCCACTTGGTTTTCGTACATTTTTTTACTCTCAAAAACCACACCCCCGTGCTGCCTGAGCGCTTTGATCAGTTTTTTTCGACGATCCAGTGTCTTGTATTTATAACAAATAACAAGTACCGTAGAAGGTTGTGGATTTCGGGCATAGGCCTCAAGTTGTTCGATGGTACGGCTTAGGTGTTGGGCTTCCCGTACGATAACAACTTGGTATTCAGACATCATGGGATACCGTCTGGCTTGCGAAATTATATCCCCCACCGAAGTATCCTTGCCGTATAAAACGATCTGATTGAAGCCCTTTTGATCTTCTGTCAAAACGTTATTTCCGAGAAACCGCTCAATACGGTCAATGTAGTACGGCTCCTCCCCCATCAAAAAATAAACAGGGGCGGGATTTCCCTTTTGTATTTCTTCTATAATCTTCTTTACTTCATCCATCTTAAAATACACCTCAGGGTATGGTCCGACTCAACTTTCCGAGTTATACGTTTCGTTTCAAAAGTAGGCAAAATAAAATGCTGGTTTTTGATATCATTCGCAAAAAATATGTGGTCCTTACACCTGAAGAATGGGTGCGACAGCACAGTCTGCATTTTTTAATCAAAGAAAAGAAATATCCTCCGGGGCGCTTTCTCGTCGAACGACAACTGAAAGTGGCTACCCTTGACAAAAGGGTGGATATTGCCATATGTGACCCCAAAGGAAAAATACAACTCCTGGTAGAGTGCAAAGCCCCCGAAGTGGTGCTTAACCAAAAAGTCTTTGATCAGATTGCCCGTTATAACTGGGAAGCCCGGGCCGACATCCTTATGGTGACGAACGGCTTAAACCACTTCTACTGCCGGATGGACTATAAAAATGGCAAATACCTCTTCCTGCCGGAACTACCTTCTTATACGGAGATTGGTTAATAGACTCCGACCGCCTTTAAGGGACGGCCCTTTGTAAAATATTTAGTTACTTTGCGCCCTTTCAAAAGAGATTCACCAAAGCACGTATTCTTGAAGCCCCCTAGACCTTCCATCGCCATTGTCATCCTGAACTGGAATGGAAAAACGCTGTTGGAGCGCTTCCTTCCCTCTGTGGTCGGGAATAGCGGGGACGCCCTTATAGCACTTGCTGACAATGCCTCGACCGATTCATCGGTGGAATTTGTGAAAGAACACTACCCCCAAATCCAGGTGGTAGTGAATGAGGAAAATTTGGGGTTTGCAGGCGGTTACAACAAAGCGCTTGAAGTCGTGGAGGCGGATCTGTATTGCCTGCTCAATTCTGATGTGGAGGTAACTCCCGGATGGCTCAACCCGGTTCTGGCTTTATTTAAGGATCAGCCCGAGGCAGGCATCGTACAGCCCAAAATCAAAGATCTCAATCGCCGTTCTCATTTTGAATACGCCGGAGCAGCAGGGGGTTTTCTGGATCTTTTCGGCTACCCTTTTTGCAGGGGACGTATTTTCCAGAGTCTGGAGGAAGATCTGGGACAGTATGATGATACACGGGAAATTTTTTGGGCGACCGGAGCCTGTATGTTTATCAAAAGAGATCTGTTTGAGCTTCTCGGCGGCTTCGATGCCGACTATTTTGCCCATCAGGAAGAGGTGGATCTTTGCTGGAGAGCCCACAACAAAGGGTATAGAGTTTTTTATACAGGGGCTTCTGAGGTCTTTCATTTAGGTGGGTCTACCCTGAGCAATATGAATCCCAAAAAGACCTTCCTTAATTTTCGCAACTCCCTCTATTCCATTACCAAAAACCTGCCCACCCGGAAGGCGCTCCCGATTGTATTATCGCGCCTGATCCTGGATGCTATTGCCGCACTGAGGTTTTTATTTCAGTTTAAAATCGGACACGCATGGGCCATTTTGCGGGCGCACCTCAGTTTTTACCGGCATGTCCCAAAAATGCTTCACAAGCGGGAACGGCAGCATTTTGTTGAAAAATATGCTATAACGACGTCCATAGTCTGGTCCTATTACGTACGTAAAATAAGGACATTTGGTAATTTAGTAAAAGATTAACGGATTCTTCCCCACAAGGCTGGGACATTTGTTAATTTTGTTCTATAATATGAGATAACAAATCAACGACTAATAACTTTAAATTTCACACTTATGAAAAAATGGATGATTGGAAGTCTGGGCCTCGTACTCGTACTTTCCTCTTGTGTCTCTCAGAAAAAGTATGCCGATCTGGAGTCCAAACAACGCGAAACCCAGGACTTGCTGAATTCGGCCACTGTCAAATTAAATAGCTGTTTGGAGGATAAGGCCACTGCAGATGCCAGACTCAAGACTCTGGAAGAGCAGAACGCTTTCCTTAAGGCCAATAATCAGGAACTGATTAACAATATGGGAGATTTGACCACCCTGACCTCCAAAGGGGCAGATAACCTTGAAAGGTCCCTGGAAAGTCTCCAGGAAAAAGACCTGACCATCCGCAGGCTTCAGGATGCCGTAACCCGCAGGGATTCTGTGAACCTGGCACTGGTACAAAGTCTTAAAGGTGTTTTAGGAAATCTCGATGACGAGGATATTGAAATCAGCGTTGAAAAAGGAGTTGTCTTTATTTCCATCTCCGACAAATTGCTCTTCAGCAGTGGCAGTTACAATGTAACCTCTGCGGCCAAGAATGTGCTTGGAAAAGTGGCTCAGGTAGTCAACAACAAGCCTGACTTTGAGTTTATGGTGGAAGGACATACAGATAATGTGCCTTACCGCAGTGGTGTATTACTGGACAACTGGGATCTCAGTGTAAAACGCGCCACTTCCGTGGTTCGGATCCTTCAGAACGATTACAAAGTTGATCCGGCACGTATGACCGCGGCCGGACGCAGCCACTATATTCCCCTTGTCAGCAATGACACCCGGGAGAATCGGGCCAAAAACCGACGGACCCGAATTGTAGTGCTGCCCAAATTGGATCAGTTTTACGACATGATTGAAGATGGCATGAGCGATCCGGAAATCAACAAATAATCCGGAACAACATTAAACTAGAAAAGCCCCGTAGCGAAAAGCTGCGGGGCTTTTTCATTCAGAGAATACTCAAATCACCCTTGCCCTGCCGGATCACCTCCGGAGCCTCTCCTGATAGGTCAATAACGGTGGACCCGACATTATCCCCATAGCCGCCGTCAACTACCATATCCACTAGTTTATTCCATTTTTCAAAAATCAGGTCCGGATCCGTGGTGTATTCAAGGACATCATCTTCGTCACGTATAGAAGTGGAGACAATGGGATGCCCGAGTCCCACAACCAAATCGTGTGAAATGCGATTATCCGGAACCCGTATACCCACGGTTTTGCGTTTTTTAAAGTCTTTTGGCAGTTGGTTGCTTCCCGGCAGGATGAATGTGTATGGCCCCGGGAGGGCGCGTTTTAGAATTTTGAAGGTAGGGGTGTCAATTTGCCGGACATAATCCGAAAGGTTGCTCAAATCCGCACAGATAAAAGACCAGTTCGCTTTTTCCAATTTCACACCTTTTAAGCGTGCGAGACGCTCCAGGGCTTTTGAATTGGTGATATCACACCCCAAACCATATACGGTATCCGTAGGATAGATCACTAACCCGCCCTTTCTAAGGACAGAGACCACCTGGTCAATCGCCTTGGGATTGGGGTTTTCCTCGTAAATTCGAATACGTTCAGCCATGATTTGATCTTTTTTATTCCATGCCACCCCGACATCTTAAAACCCTGACGGGATGATCCTTTCCGGATCAGGATTCCAGAATCTGTAATTTGGCAAAGCGGAGGAGAAGTTTTTTAATATCACCCCGTTCAAAACGAATCTCCGCCTTTTTATCATTACCGGCACCTTCTATTTTAAGTACGGTACCCTTTCCAAAACGGGAATGGTCTACCCGGCTTCCCTCCCGGAGTCCGTCGACAGAAATTCCTTCGGTCCCTGACGGCTGGCCGAGCTGGGGCCGGATTTTCCGCAAGCGCCTCAACTGTTTTTCTGTGGGATGCCCCTGCTTTGGGGGGTTCCCGGAGATCGGCTTCTCTGCTCTTAATTTACTCTTATCCACCTCTCCAAAGATTGAGGCGTTGAGCATCGGACGGAATTTATACGTGTCCTCTGGTGTCAGGTTTTCGATATACTGCTCATCGATCTCCTGCAGAAAACGACTCGGCTCAGCGTCGATCAGCTTCCCCCATCGGTATCGGTTCTGGGTATAGGTTAAATAGGCCTGGGTTTCCGCCCGTGTCAGCGCGACATAAAAAAGCCGGCGCTCCTCTTCCAATTCACTTCGGGTATTCATACTCATGGCAGAGGGAAATAAATCTTCTTCCATACCTACCACATAGACATATGGAAATTCCAACCCTTTAGCCAGGTGGATTGTCATCAGGGCCACCCGGTCATCATCGCCCTTATCCATATCCAGATCCGTTGCCAGGGCCACGTCCTCCAGAAACTCACTCAGATCACCTTTCGCATCCGCGATTTCCTTCTGCCCCTCTACAAAGTCTTTAATCCCGTTGAGTAGTTCCTCAATGTTCTCCATACGGGCTATCCCCTCAGGGGTGCCGTCTTTTTTAAACTCCTGCAACAGTCCGGATTTCCGGGCTACATGCTCGGCCAAAGTAAAAGCATCGGCATTCGCATTCAGCACCTGATAGCTTCGGATCATGCTGACAAAATCCTCGAGCTTACGGCGGGTTCCGGCATGAATACCAATATTCATCGACCCAATGGATTCCATAACCTTAAAGACGGTCTCGCCGGTCTCATTCGCAGCTACCACAAGCCGGTCCACAGTAGTCTGTCCTATTCCCCGGGTCGGGTAATTGATCACCCGCTTCAGGGCCTCTTCGTCCCCCGGGTTGATAACCAGCCTCAAATAGGCCAGAACATCCTTAATCTCCTTTCGCTGGTAAAAGGAAAGGCCTCCATAGATGCGGTATGGAATATCCCTCTTTCGCAAGGCGTCTTCTATAGCCCTGGACTGGGAGTTCGTTCGATACAGTACGGCAAAAGCCCCATTATGGAGCTGTTGCTGCATTTTATGCTCAAAGATGGAGGAGGCGACATAGCGCCCTTCGTCCGCATCTGTCGGGCTCCGGTGCAGTCGGATGAGAGGTCCCTCATCGTTCGCCGTCCAGACCACCTTCTCCAACTGGTTCTTATTATTGGCTATAATGCTGTTGGCCGCATTGACAATATTCTTGGTCGATCGGTAGTTCTGCTCCAGGCGATAGAGGCCAACATCGTCATAATCCCTCTGAAAATTTAAAATGTTATCAATGTTGGCTCCCCGGAAAGAGTAGATACTCTGGGCATCATCCCCTACCACACAAATGTTTTGATAGCGATCTGCAAGGGCCCTTACAATAAGGTATTGGGAGTGATTTGTATCCTGATACTCATCTACCAAAATATACCGAAACCGATCCTGGTATTTCATGAGTACTTCCGGAAAACGGGTAAGCAGTTCATTGGTGCGTAGCAGCAGGTCGTCAAAATCCATCGCGCCTGCCTTAAAGCAGCGGTCTACATAGTTGCGATAAATTTCTCCAAGTCGCGGGCGTTTCGACATCGCATCGGCTTCCTGCAACTCCGGGTTCTGAAAATAGGCCTTGACCGTAATCAGGCTGTTCTTGTAGGAGGATATGCGCTGTTGTATCTGTTTGTATTTATAAATGTCCTTGTCCAGGCCCATCTCCCGGATGATGGCCGATATAAGGCGCTGGGAATCCTGGGTGTCGTAAATGGTAAAATTACTGGGGTAACCCAGGCGGTCCCCATCGAAACGAAGCAACCGGGCAAAAACAGAATGAAAGGTGCCCATCCAAAGGTTTTTGGCCTCTGAGCCACCGACTAGTTCGGCGATTCGTTTCTTCATCTCCCGGGCCGCTTTATTGGTAAATGTCAGGGCCAGAATATTGAAAGGATCTACTCCTTGCTGCATCAAATGGGCGATGCGGTAGGTGAGTACGCGTGTTTTTCCGGAGCCCGCCCCGGCGATAACCATAAGAGGGCCATCCTTATGTAATACGGGGGCGCGTTGTGCCTCATTCAGCACGTCCAGATAGGTGTTCGGATCCGATTTTTTCACGGGCTCAAGTTAGCCATTATTCCCTGCAACCTCAAATCCCAGACACTGCGAATTATAAACAAGGGCTTCCTGTTTTGGTCAATTTGAATATCTTTAGGCATAAACACAGTGCCAACCCGATGAAGTTAAACTTATTCTTTTTGAGCAACCTGCTATGCGCAGTAGTTCTGGCCCAAACTCAGGAGCCCATTCCCGGACCGGTTATTGCAGAATACGGAGCCGTTTGGGACATACCCCAGGCGACTTATAAAACCGATACGTCCGCGACGTTTAAAGCGGTTTTTGATGTGATGAACAGCCCGGAAGACAATACGCAGGTTAATCCGTGGATTGAAACCGCCGCCCGATTCCTCAATATGCACGCCAGGGCCGGAGTAGCCCCTGAACAGCTCCGGGTAGCTTTGATCGTACACAACAAGGCCAGTACAGATTTGCTGGACGATGCACATTACAGGGAACGTTTCGGAACGGATAACCCCAATAGCCCACTGCTCAAAGCGCTTATGGAATCAGGGGCTCAGGTAGTTTTTTGCGGGCAATCTTCCGTGGCGCGCAAGGTTCCTGCAGAACAGATCCTTGAAGGTGTGCAGCTCTCGCTCTCTGCGATGACCGCATTGATTCAATTTCAGGACCAGGGATACCAATTGATAAAATTTTAAACCAACTTTAAATGAACACAAAACACATTGCATTCTGGGGTGTATTACTCATTATGGGAACTGCCCAGGGTCAGCAGTGGTCTCTCGAAGCGGATTACAAGGCCATTGAACCCAAAGTCATTGAGTGGAGGCGCGACATCCACCAACATCCGGAATTGTCCAACAGGGAATTTAAAACCGCTGAAAAAATTGCAGCCCATTTAAAGTCGCTCGGGCTGGAAGTCCAAACAGGTGTGGCACATACAGGGGTCGTAGGCATCCTCAAAGGAAAAAAAAGCGGGAAGGTAGTGGCCCTAAGGGCGGATATCGATGCGCTGCCGGTTTACGAGCGCAATGAATTGCCCTTTCGCTCTGAAGTAACCAGCGAGTTTTTAGGCGAAGAAGTCGGGGTTATGCACGCCTGCGGGCACGATACGCATACTGCCATCCTTATGGGCGTAGCCGAGGTACTTTCCAAAAACACGGACAAAATCAGGGGGACTGTGAAATTTATTTTTCAGCCCGCGGAAGAGGGTCCGCCACCCGGGGAAGAAGGTGGGGCATTGCTCATGGTGAAAGAAGGGGTGCTGAAATCCCCGGATGTGGATGCCATTTTTGGGCTTCATATCAATTCCCAGACGCCTGCAGGAGTTATCCGGTATAAATCCGGTGGCACCATGGCGGCTGCCCAGAGTTTTACAATTAAGGTTAAGGGAAAGCAGAGTCACGGCTCACAACCGTGGTCGGGAGTAGACCCCATACTCATCAGCGCTAAAATCATCGATGGTTTGCAGACCATCATCAGCAGGGAGGCCCAGCTGACCAATGAAGCTGCCGTGATCACGGTGGGCAAGATAAAAAGTGGTGTACGCTTTAATATCATTCCCGAGGATGCTGAAATGATTGGTACAATCCGCACCCTGGACTATGGAATGAAAGACCATATCAATCGCAGGATGATGGAAATGGTCCCGGACATCGCCAAAGCCTACGGAGGGGAAGCCGTTGTCGAAATTAAGGATGCCACCGATATTACTTACAATGATCCTGACCTGGTCAGCACCATGCTCCCCACCCTGAATCGAGTCGCGGGAACGGCCAATGTTCAGACTCAAAAGGCTGTGACGGGCGCGGAGGATTTTTCCTATTTTCAAAAAGAAGTCCCGGGTTTTTTCTTTTTCCTGGGTGGGATGACCCCTGGGAACGAGGAACCTTTCCCCCATCACACCCCGGATTTCCGAATTGATGAATCGGGTCTGATCCTTGGGGTAAAGGCGCTTACGGAGCTCAGCCTGGATTATCTCAAGGAAGGTTAAAACACAATGGCCCGAGGCCTGGAAAAATTCACTGGTTGATTATCCGGGAAGGTGTGTATCTTTGCGGTCTAATTTTTAAGGCTTATGAAAATCGTTACCCGTACTATTTCGCGAATTTCCTTCTCGCTGTTGGTATTCCTGCTCGTTGGCCCATTGGCCATGGCTCAGCGAAAATCAGACCTGATTGAGGAAATAGACAGTCTGCGTTCACAGGTCAGACAATTGGAAAGGTCGGTTTCAGAAGCCCAGGCAAGTGATAAGGCCGCCCAGGCCAAAGCTGCATCGTACGAAGCTCAGGTCACCGAATTAAAAGATGCCAATGCAACGCTGATGGCCAACCTGGGGAGCTTTGCCAATGTCTCCAATAAAAAAGAAGACGCACTTTCAAAAGCGCTCGAGTCTCTCAATGCGAAAGAAAGGCAACTTAAAGGAATTGAGGACTCTTTCAGCGCGAATGATTCCACGATTATAGTACTGCTCAATGACGCCAAGCGTACCCTCGGCCCGGATGCCAAGCTCAAGGTAGCCGCGGGTAGCCTTGTGATTTCCGGAGGCCTTTCGTCACTTTTTGGGAGTGATGACGGAACCGAGTTGACAGCGGAAGGGAGTACCTGGGCAGAGCGCGTAGCCGCGCTTGCCAAGGCGCATCCCAACCTCGGTATTACCGTGGAAGGTTTGTCCATGACTGGAGACATGACCCTGGCGGCCAATCAGGCCACCGCTGTAATGAATGCGCTACAGGGAACTTACGAAGTTTCGGAATCCCGACTACAGAGTCGTGCGCGGGATGGAAATTTCAGCGAAGGTGTAGATATCCTTTTACATCCGAATTACCGCCAGTTCTATCAAATGGTGAAGGACGAGGTAAAGAGATAATCTGCGTAGGAGTACCCGGGTAAACAAACCAAATTTGGGGTGATATCGGGAGGGGTCTGAATACTTTTTGGGCCTATTTTGCGTTTACCCACACAAAACCCTTGAATTCCACCACCGATGAACGGAAACGACATCCTACAACTTTTTGCATACCTCCTGCCCGCTGTGGTCACGGGCGTGGTTGCTTTCTATTTTTTTAAGTTGCACACCAAAAATGAGGAAGGCCGACGTCGGTTTATCCTGCATAAAGACAGTCAGAAAAATACCTTACCCATACGCCTGCAGGCCTATGAACGTATGGCGCTGTTCCTGGAGCGGATAGCTATACCCAAATTAGTGGTTCGGGTAGCCCCTGCCTCCTCAGATAAAGGGGATTATGAAAGCCTGCTTATCCGGACCATTGAAAACGAATACGAACATAATCTTTCCCAGCAGATCTATATGACGGATGAATGCTGGAACGTGATCAAAGCCGCCAAAAATGCTACCATACAGGGGATTCGGAAATCAGCCATGAGCGAGGCCGACAATGCCGATAAATTACGGGAAGATCTTCTCAATGATATGATGGAACGGACGTCACCTTCGGCTACAGCCCTGTCTTATGTAAAAAAGGAAATAGGGGCGCTTTGGTAGCGCTCAGTTTAGTTCCAGTTCACTGCTCTGCTCACTTAGGGATTCCGCAAAGAGATACCCACTTTTCCACCATTTGGTCATTTGATGTTTATCGAACACCAGGGAATTCGTCGTCAGGACGGTTGGGGTGTAGTAAAAATTAATGATCGCATTGTGGTGATTGGCTGTAAATTTTCCGATTTTAATGTTGTGTTCTTCAATCCGATCCAGCATAAAGGCGAACATATTGGTCAGGAGTGAAAACGCATTTCGGGAAGGCATCCGATTAAGGTGGGATATCTCCGTATGGAGAATTATAGCATCTACTACTGTGGCCCCCCGCTTTATCGCCTCTTCAATGGGAACCATACATCCGAGACCCCCATCGGCATATTCCGAACCCTTTTTTCGAACCAGGCTCATAAAGGGAATATAATTGCAGGAGATCCATATCCACTCGCAAAACGAATCGTAGTCAAAATCATTTATGGATTTGTACTCCACCCGGTTCAGGGAGAGGTTGGAAACGGTAACCACAATATCTATGGGACCATTTTTTAACTCAGCGAATTCGTCTTCAGTGATGGAATTGCGTATAAGGTTAAGCAGGTTTAAGCTCTCCCCAAAAGTCTTCCGCCCTTTTAAAAAGTTTTTAAGCACATTCCGGTGATTGATACCAATAGTAGCAACACCGTATTTGCGTTCAATAGTAAACGGGCAGTTACTGAAAATACTTTCCTGGGTAACCGAGGTATAGATGTTTCGTATTTTGTCAATTTTCTTCAACCCCAGGTGTGAAATCAGCAGACTTCCAGTGGAGGTCCCTAACAGCAGGTCATAGGAATGTTGTTTTTCCTCTATCAGGTACTGTGCAACACCACCTGCAAAAGCACCCTTACTGCCTCCTCCAGAAATAACCATTGCTCTCATAATGAAGTGATTAACTCATGTAAATATTTGTATTTTGCTTTGGGGAATCGCCCGGCCAGTTCCTCCCAATTCGCCGCATCAGGAGTTTGAGCCATCACCTCTTTGAGCATCTCCCTGCTAAACTTGCGAAATTGCCAGCTGTGGTGTTCCGTAGCCTCCATCAGATCCGCTAAATTCTGAACATCAAGCGCACCGACCTGTTGCAACATGGCAAACCCATTTTGGCGTATTTCCCACGAATTCCCCGGGGCCGTAGTCTTCCTGAGGGCTTCTAAATACATCCTCTGCTGGTCCGGACTTTTGTACTCCGGGGTCAGCACGGCCAACAGCCACCATAACTGTTTCAGGCGGATGTTTTCGAAACTCCCATTGGCAGCGATGCGATCCAGCGGAGCGCTCCGGTTACCGGGATCGTTAATCCAAAGCCGGAACAGGCTGTTTTCACGTAACACATAACTGGGGGCATCCAGCCAGGTGTTGAGATAGGGCTTCATCCAATCTTTGACTTCCCGGGTATTCTCAAGTAACGCCTTATGTACAATCAGGGCCTGATCCTTTGCAGCCTCCTCCCAGAGTCCACGGGAAATTAAGGGTCCGACAGCTTCAATAATATGCGCTTTATACTCCGGCCCGGAACCCAAATCCCAATAGGCTTTAAACGCATTCCCATCCGGAAGGACCCTTTTTTGGATTTCATCGCGGGACAAAATAAATACCTTGATATCAGGTTCTTTTTCTGCTAGATAGTCCTCAGCCACTGAAATATCAAAGCTTTCGGATTCCAGCCAGGTGTGTCGAAACTCAGAAAGGGAAGTGCCGGATACGGTTTCCAGGGCTGTGAGAAAATCCGAAATCCCGGCATTGGAATAGGCGTTATCTGTTAAAAAAAGCCGCACTCCCCTATCGAAGACATCGGCGCCCAGTTCATCGCGAAGTATAAACAGGGCCCAGGCCCCTTTTTCATAAAAGGTAAGACTCCCCGCCCCGGGATCCGTAAGGGCTTCCCCCTTATTATTCTGATCCATTTCTTCAAGTACCCGTGCCGTCTCATAGAGCTTCCAGTGTAGATATTCCGAGCCAAACAGGGACTCTTCCGCCCTGTAGGCATAAAATGTTGCAAAGCCCTCATGCAACCAATGGTGGGCAGCATCCTTTTCTGTTACCAGATTTCCAAACCACTGGTGCGCGAGTTCGTGTGCATTGATATTGACGTAGTTCTCATCGTTGTACGCAATAGAATCTACTAAATATCTATCTGAGAAAAATGTGGCCCCGGTATTCTCCATACCTGCATAGAGGAAGTCACTTACCGGTACCTGCTTATAATCCTTCCACGGATAAGGTACTCCAATTTCGGTCTCCAGAAAATCGAAAATCTCCTCAGTGTACAGGTACGTCCAATTCGCCCTGTCTTCCTCACCTTTTGGGTAGTAAAGCTTCAGGGGTACCCCCGAGGGTGCCTGTCGATCCAGATACTGGTACCGCCCCAGGGCGAATGCCAGCAAATAACTGCTCATAGGCTCTGTCATATCAAAATCCCATTTCCTGAGGCGGCCAACTGTTTCTGTCCGCCTCAACGCGCCATTGGCAATAACCTCATAGGTGCTGTCCACAAGGATGGACAGATCAAAAACCATTTTCTCCTGCATATCGTCGACTACGGGCACCCAATGGCTGCTGTTTTTGCCTTGTCCCTGAGTCCAAATCTGTTCATTCCCCTCGATGTCATCTTTCCAGCCGATGAAATAAACCGTCTGTTCGGGAAATGCTTTGTAATAGATTTGCAGCCTGTGTTTTCCCTTTCTTTTCGGGCCCTGAATCCTCAATTGCCCTTTATCACTCCGATAGGCCACAGGTTGGCCGTTGAGCATCACGCGCTCAAATTCCATGTTATGGGCATCCAGTATAACGCTATCAAGACCCGAGACTGTTTCGAACTGGTAAGCCACTTCCCCTGTAAGGGTTTCCGTATTTGGATCGGGAGTGATTTGTATGTCGGCACTCTGAAAATCCGGGGTGTTTTGAGCCAGTAATACCAGGGACCAAAAACCTGAAATAAGCAGGGCCAGAGAATATTTAGTAATGTATTTTTCCAGAAGCATCCTTCAAATTTAGCATTTTGTCGGGTTGCACTTCTATTGGGGAAGATGTATTTTAGACCGATGCATCCCAACGCGCTTCAGACCCCCATCACTTATCTTAAAGGGGTAGGCCCTGGCAGGGGGAGCCTGCTTGGACGGGAACTTGGGCTGGAAACCTACCAGGATCTTCTCTACCTCTTCCCCAACCGGTATATCGATAAATCGCGTTTTTATAAGATCGTTGAATTGGAGCGTTCCGGGGCTGAAGTTCAGATTATAGGTCGCATCACGCATCTGAAAACAGTCTCACAGCAAAAAGGGAAACGGCTCGTAGCGACTTTCCGGGACGATACCGGGACAATGGAACTGGTATGGTTCCGCAGCCATAAATGGATTCAGGACCGTCTTAAACTGGGTGAGCCCTACGTCATTTTTGGGCGGACAAACTGGTTTAACGGGAGTTTTTCGATGCCCCACCCTGAAATAGAACTGCTCAGTCAGTTCGAGGGACAGCAACGCATCCGGATGCAGCCGGTGTATCCTTCCACAGAAAAGCTCACCAAACAAGGGGTTTCCAACCGATTGATATCCAAATGGGTACAAGCTATCCTGAGCGAATACGGGAAGCAAATCCCAGAAGCCCTGCCTGCAGAACTGCGCGATAACCTGGCGTTAACCGGAAAACAGCAGGCACTTTGGCAAGTGCACTTCCCCAACTCCCAAAAAGAACTCGCCCAGGCGCGCTTCCGTCTAAAATTTGAAGAACTGTTTTACATTCAGTTGGCCCTGCTCACTAAAAAGAACTTACGGAAAAGCCGGATAAAGGGATTGGTTTTCGAAAAGGTAGGAACCCTGTTCACTGAATTCTTTAAAAACCACCTGCCTTTTGAGCTTACAGAAGCTCAAAAAAAAGTGATTAGGGAAATTCGTGCGGATTTGGGGAGCCATGCCCAAATGAACCGGTTGCTGCAGGGTGATGTGGGATCGGGAAAGACCATAGTCGCAGTTATGGCTATGTTACTGGCGCTGGACAACGGATACCAGGCTTGCCTGGTTGCCCCAACAGAAATCCTGGCCCAACAACACTATCAATCTATCCGGGAACTACTGGACCCGATGGGTATTTCTGTGGCCCTGCTGACTGGATCGGTAAAAGCCAAAGATCGCAAGCCTATTCACCAGGGGCTTGAAGAAGGAAGTCTGTCGATTCTTGTGGGCACCCATGCGGTTTTTGAAAAAGTCGTCCAATTTAAAAACCTCGGGCTTGCCATTATAGATGAGCAACACCGTTTCGGAGTTGCCCAACGCGCGCGGATGTGGAAAAAAAATGCAACACCTCCCCATATTCTGGTGATGACCGCCACCCCCATCCCCAGAACCTTGGCCATGAGCCTGTACGGGGACCTGGATATTAGTGTTATCGACACCCTTCCCCCGGGGCGTAAACCGGTGCGGACGGTACATCGGACAGATGCGGACCGCCTCAGGGTATTCAGGTTTATGCGCGAGCAAATCGCTGAAGGTCGTCAGGTATATGTGGTGTATCCGCTTATACAGGAATCCGAAGCCCTGGATTACAAGGATCTGATGGATGGTTTTGAAAGCATCCAAAGGGAATTTCCACTGCCCTCCTATCAGATATCTATCGTCCACGGGCAAATGAAGCCACAGGACAAAGAATTTGAAATGCAGCGGTTTGTCTCAGGGCAAACCCAGATTATGGTCGCCACCACGGTCATCGAAGTTGGAGTCAATGTTCCGAATGCTTCGGTGATGGTCATCGAGAGTGCCGAGCGGTTTGGGCTTTCCCAATTGCATCAGCTGAGGGGAAGGGTGGGCCGTGGCGCCGATCAGAGTTACTGTATCCTGATGAGCAGTGGAAAGCTCTCACAGGATGGGCAAACGCGACTTCAAACCATGGTAAGTACCAATGATGGTTTTGAAATCGCCGAAACAGACTTACAACTAAGGGGCCCCGGCAACTTAATGGGCACCCAGCAAAGCGGTATCCTGGCCCTGAAGATTGCAGACGTCGTAAAGGATAGCGATATCCTGAAAACTGCGCGATTCTACGCCGGACAACTTTTAAAGAACGATCCCGGGTTGGCTGCCAACGACCATAAGATGGTCCGTGAGAAAATGGCCCGAATGGAAGTCTTTAAAAATATCTGGGATTATATCAGTTGATGACTGCGCCCGTTTGGACATCGTAATTTGAACCTGGCCGGGAGCGCTTTTTAGAGTCAAACCCCATACTTTTGACATTCCCATTTTTGGAAAGAAAAAAATAGTATTTATGCCTCAAACCCTATTTGATAAAGTCTGGGATTCCCATGTGGTTCGTCGGGTTGAAAACGGACCCGATGTACTCTTTATAGACCGGCACCTGGTACATGAAGTGACCAGCCCCGTAGCCTTCCTTGGCCTTAAATCCCGTAACATCCCCGTTTTTTATCCGGAGCGGACCTTCGCTACCGCCGATCACAATACCCCGACCCGCAATCAGCACCTTCCTGTAGCCGACCCGCTTTCGGCGAATCAGCTAAGGGCCCTTGAAGAAAATGCCGGACGCCACGGGATCCCGTATTGGGGTCTCGGACATGAAAAAAACGGGATCGTGCACGTGATCGGGCCTGAGAATGGAATTACCTTACCGGGAGCCACCATTGTATGCGGAGATTCGCATACCTCCACCCACGGAGCTTTCGGGGCTATTGCATTTGGAATCGGGACCTCGGAAGTGGAGATGGTCCTCGCCACCCAGTGCATCATGCAGCCCAAACCAAAACGCATGCGCATTACAATTAACGGAAACCTGAGTCAGGCGGTCACTCCAAAAGATGTGGCCCTCTTCATTATTTCGCGCCTATCGACCTCCGGGGCCACAGGATACTTTGTGGAATACGCAGGCGAAGTTTTTGAGAATATGACTATGGAAGGCCGAATGACGGTTTGCAACCTGAGTATTGAAATGGGAGCCCGGGGGGGCATGATGGCTCCTGACCACAAAACTTTTGCTTACGTCGAAGGCCGTGAATTTGCCCCAAAAGGTGCGGACTGGGATAAGGCTATGACCTATTGGAGTGCCCTGTATACGGACGCAGACGCTGTTTTTGACAAGGAACTAATCTTTGACGGAGCGGAGATTGAACCCATGATTACTTATGGGACTAACCCGGGTATGGGCATGGGGATTTCAGGGGCAATACCCAGCTCTGAGAATGCGGGCAGCGGAAAAGCGACCTATCAAAAATCCCTGGCCTATATGGACTTTAACGAAGGTGATTCCATGTTGGGCAAAAAAGTAGATTTTGTATTCCTCGGAAGTTGTACCAACGGGAGGATCGAAGATTTCCGGGCCTTTACCGATCTGGTGAGGGGTCGGAAGAAGGCACCACATGTTACGGCATGGCTCGTGCCGGGTTCGCATAAGGTCGACTCAGCCATCCGCAGCGAAGGATTACTCGATGTGCTGCACGAAGCCGGATTTGAACTCCGGGAACCAGGTTGTTCCGCCTGCCTCGCTATGAATGACGATAAGATCCCTGCGGGAAAATACGCAGTGAGTACCTCGAATCGAAACTTTGAAGGCCGACAAGGTCCTGGTGCCCGTACGCTTCTGGCAAGTCCTCTGGTAGCCGCTGCGGCTGCTGTGACCGGTGAGATTACGGATCCCCGTAAACTCATGCAAACTGAAATGGCTTCCTAAACCACAAAACCATGGCATACGATAAATTTGAAACGCTGCGAAGTTCAGCAGTACCCCTTCCGATTGAGAATGTAGATACAGACCAGATTATTCCGGCCCGCTTTCTAAAAGCGACAGAGCGGACCGGCTTTGGAGATAACCTTTTCCGGGATTGGCGTTACAACCCGGATAACAGTCCGAAACCACACTTTGTGCTCAACAACCCCATTTACTCCGGTAAAATACTGGTAGGTGGAAAGAATTTTGGGTCAGGTTCTTCGAGGGAGCACGCGGCCTGGGCCGTTTACGATTATGGATTTCGGTGTGTGATCTCCAGTTTTTTTGCCGACATCTTCCGGAATAATTGCCTGAATATCGGCGTCTTGCCCGTGCAGGTGAGTCCTGAATTCCTGCAACTTATTTTCGAAGCCATCGAAAAGGACCCTCAAACCTTGCTGGAAGTAAACCTCCCGGAACAAACCGTTGAGATTACAGCCACCGGAGCCCGGGAATCCTTTGATATCAACGGGTATAAAAAGGAGAATATGCTCAACGGTTTTGACGATATTGACTATTTGCTAAACATGAAAGCGGAAATCTCCAGCTTTGCGGCTCAAACACCGCTGTAAAGGTTGTTTATCAGAATTCCTATTTAAGTATTTTTTATGCAGGCAGGGCGTATTGAAATAATGGACACTACCCTCAGGGACGGGGAACAGACCTCTGGTGTGTCTTTTACAGCTCCCGAAAAACTTACCCTCGCCCGATTGCTTCTAGAGGAGCTTAAGGTAGACCGGATCGAAATCGCCTCCGCCCGGGTGTCTGACGGAGAATTTGAGAGTGTTCGGCAAATTGCGCTGTGGGCTAAAGAGGCCGGTGTTTTGCAGAAAGTGGAAGTGCTTAGTTTTGTGGATGGGGGTGCCTCCCTGGATTGGATACATAAGGCCGGGGCACGCACACAAAACCTGCTCACAAAGGGGTCCCTGAATCACCTGACCCACCAACTCTGCAAAACCCCTGAAGCCCATTTTAAAGAGGTGGCTGCCGTTCTTAAAAAAGCTCAGGAATTAGAAATTCGTTCCAATGTCTATCTGGAAGACTGGAGCAATGGAATGCGCTCTTCGAAAGAGTATGTCTTTGAATTCCTCGACTTTTTAAGTAGTCAGCCTCTGGAACGGATACTCCTCCCGGATACTCTCGGAATTCTTACCCCTGATGAAACAGGTCGTTTTATTCGGGAAATCATACAGCGGTACCCGGGGATGCATTTTGATTTTCACGGACATAACGATTACGATCTCAGCGTTGCCAACGTTATCCAGGCCCTTCAAAACGGCGTTCATGGATTACATCTCACGGTCAATGGTATGGGGGAACGTGCAGGGAATGCCCCCCTGGCGAGCGTCGTAGCCGTCATCAATGACTTTTTACCGGAATTGGAGATAGGTGTTTGCGAGTCTGCCCTGTACAAGGTAAGTAAACTGGTTTCCGCATTTACAGGTATTGGCATCCCTTCCAACAAACCTGTTGTAGGGGACAATGTCTTTACCCAAACGGCAGGCATCCACGCCGATGGCGACAATAAAAAAAACCTCTATTTCAATAATCTTCTCCCGGAGCGCTTCGGCCGTAAACGCAAATATGCCCTGGGGAAGACCTCCGGAAAAGCTAATATCCAAAAGAACCTGCAGGAGCTGGGGCTTACCCTCAGTGAGGCTGAATTAAAGCAGGTTACCAACCGGATTATCCAGTTGGGCGATCGGAAAGAGCACGTGACCCGCGAGGACCTTCCCTATATCATCTCAGATGTGCTGGGAACTGAAGGGCAGCCGCAACAGGTCTTTATAAAGTCATATGTCCTCACACATGCCAAAGGACTTCAGCCGACAACTACCGTATCCCTTGAAATTGAAGGAAAGCTGTATGAAGAAAATGCAATGGGAGACGGGCAGTTCGACGCCTTTATGAATGCCCTGCGCAAAGTGTATTCCCGGCTTAAAAAACCCTTACCCGACCTCACCGACTACGCCGTGCGAATCCCACCTGGATCCAGTTCAGATGCGCTGTGTGAAACCGTGATTACCTGGAAAAACGGGAAAGGGGAATTTACGACACGGGGGCTGGATTCAGACCAGACCGTTTCAGCCATCAAGGCTACCGAGAAGATGCTGAATCGCTACGGGTAGCTATACCACAGGCATCAAAGCAGGTATTCTGTACTTATAAAATTGGAATTCTTTTCCTCGAGCAGGGCCTCCACAATCTCCGTATTGAGTTCATTGTCTTTAAAGGCCACAAAGGTCCGTATGGAGAAGGACCTGAGGGCATCATATACGCTCAGGGTCGACTGGGCGGAGTCCTTGCGACCGGTAAAAGGGTAGACATCAGGCCCCCTTTGGCAGGAGCTGTTTAAATTCACCCGACATACAAGGTTCGCCAGGGTATCGATAAGGGGTGCCAGGGTACGGACATCCTTCCCGAATAAGCTCACCTGTTGCCCGTAATTGCTCTCCGCCATATCGTTCAATGGCTCATCGATTTCTTTAAAGGACACAACGGGAATGACCGGCCCAAATTGTTCCTCTTCGTAGACACGCATCTCTGACGTTACCGGATAGAGCACCGCAGGCCAGATAAAGTTATCGTATCGGGTCCCTCCCTTTTCATTCAGGATACGAGCGCCCTTATCCAGGGCATCATCTATAAGTTCCTGAATATAATCCGATTTCCCGGGTTCTGGCAAAGGCGTTAGATTTACTCCCGCATCCCAGGGGTTTCCAAATGTCAGGGCATCAACGGCCGCTGCAAAACGTTTGAGGAAAGCCTCCTGAATTTGTTCATGAACGTAGACGATTTTAAGGGCCGTACAGCGCTGTCCATTAAATGAAAGTGTTCCTGAGAGACATTCCTGAATCGTCAGCTCAAAGTCTGCATCCGGGAGGATGATCGCCGGATTTTTGGCTTCCAGTCCGAGTACCAGGCGCAGTCTGTTGCTCTTGGGGTGCTGATCCTGAAGGGCATTAGCGGACTTGCTATTCCCGATTAGCGCGAGCACATCTACTTTACCCGTCTTCATAATCGGAGCTGCTACCGCCCTACCCCTGCCAAACAATATGTTTACCACCCCTTTCGGAAAGCTGTTCTGAAATGCTTCCAGGAGGGGGGTGATAAGCAAAACCCCATGCTTGGCCGGTTTGAATATGGTGGTATTTCCCATGATGATCGCGGGAATGAGCAAGGCAAAAGTTTCATTCAGGGGGTAATTATAAGGCCCCAGACACAAGACGACACCAAGAGGTCCCCTCCGGATATGCGCATACACCCCATCGTGCTTTTCAAAGCGGGCAGCGTTTCGGTCGAGTGTTTTATATTCCTCCAGGGTATCTTCGATGTATTCAACAGTCCGGTCGAATTCCTTCCCGGAATCCGGAAGTGATTTGCCAATTTCCCACATCAGCAGGGTTACAATTTCTTCCCGCCTGGATTTCATCTGCCCCAAAAATTTTTCCATACAGGCGATACGGTCTTTTACCTTCATAGTCGGCCAGGTCCCTTTCCCTTTGTCATAGGCCAGGAGCGCAGCATCCAGTGCTTTCATGGCCTCGGTCTCCCCCATATCCGGGATACTCCCCAATAAGGTGGGTTTATACTCCGGGGTAGCCGAGATGGTAGAAAAAACCTCAGAGGTCTTTCCCGCCCATTGCATTAACTCCCCTCCGATCAAGTATTGCCGTTGATCAATAGGCGCTTTCAACGTGAATTTTTCGGGGATTGGAGTAAAAGCATTCATTTTTGATGCGTTTAGGGTTAATAATTAGGACTTCCTTTCCGAGGGATCAGATAGCGGGCTTCATGGCTGTCATGGAAGCTCGCAGCCTTGAGCCTACCTGCTCCACAGGATGTTGTCTTATGGTCTTATTGACATGAATGAGCTCTGCATTGTCTACCGTTGTATCGCGGCCTTCACCAAAGGCTTTTCCAATGACCTCAGTAGAGACCGTTTCCATAAAACCGGAGAGCAGGGGTTTACAGGCGTGATCAAAAAGATAACAGCCGTATTCGGCTGTATCGGAGATTACGCGGTTCATCTCAAAGAGTTTCTTACGCGCAATAGTATTGGCAATAAGCGGGGTTTCATGAAGGGATTCATAGTACGCAGACTCGCCTACGATTCCCGATTCAGTCATGGCTTCGTAGGCCAGTTCTACCCCGGCACGTACGAAGGCCACCATAAGGACCCCCTTATCATAACATTCCTGTTCTGTAATTTCATCCCGGGAAGCCGCCGTTTTTTCAAAAGCTGTTTCCCCAGTAGCCGCACGCCACTTCAAAAGGTTGGCATCTCCATTTTCCCAGTCCTCCATCATGGTTTTGGAAAAATTCCCACTCATGATGTCGTCCATATGCTTTCGAAACAGGGGCTGCATAATTTCTTTAAGCGTTTCAGACAACCTGAAAGCCTCTATTTTCGCTGGATTGGACAAGCGATCCATCATATTGGTAATGCCGCCGTATTTAAGGCCTTCGGTGATATTTTCCCATCCATACTGCACCAGTTTGGCAGCGTAGGGCGCGGGTATACCCTCAGCCACCATCTTGTCAAAACTGAGGATGGACCCGGTCTGCAACAAACCACAGAGAATTGTCTGTTCTCCCATAAGATCTGATTTCACTTCTGCCACAAAGGAGGATTCAAGGACTCCCGCCTTATGGCCACCGGTCGCCACGGCGTATGCCTTGGCACGGGCCAGTCCCTGATGGTCAGGATCATTTTCGGGATGTACCGCAATCAGGGTGGGTACCCCAAATCCACGTTTGTATTCCTCCCGAACTTCCGATCCCGGACTTTTCGGGGCGACCATAATTACGGTGAGATCCTTACGGACCTGCATCCCCTCTTCAACGATATTAAATCCGTGGGAATAAGACAATGTGGCTCCTTTCTTCATCAGCGGCATTACCGCTCCGACTACAGCGGTGTGCTGTTTGTCCGGGGTCAGGTTGATGACCAGATCTGCGTCGGGGACTAATTCTTCATAAGTGCCTACCTTAAATCCATTCTCAGTGGCATTGCGGAAAGAGGCTCTCTTCTCTGAAATAGCAGCAGGTCTGAGCGCATAGGCGATATCCAGGCCCGAATCGCGCATATTTAAACCCTGATTGAGCCCCTGGGCCCCACAGCCGACAATTACAATCTTTTTTCCTTGAAGGGCCTTCACCCCATCTGAGAATTCCGCCGCCTCCATAAAACGGCATTTCCCGAGTTGCTCGAGTTTTTCTCGTAATGAAAGGGTATTGAAGTAATTAGCCATAGTTCGTATTTTAAAATATAAGGTGTGTGGTTATAGTTCGAGTTGAAATTTTTCCAATAAGGAGGAAATAGGCATTTCGGCTTTGGTTACGGCAATCCTTCCACTCCTTACAAACTGCATAATGCCATAGGGTTCCAATTCGTCATGCATCTCGTCAATCTCATGGCGCCGGCCGGTTTTCGCAAGGACAAAATAATCCCGGCTCACCGTCACGATCTGGGCATTGCTCTCCTTGATGATGTTCTGTATCTGCCGTTCGTCGAAGAGGAGGTGTGATGCAATTTTAAACAGGGCGGACTCCTGGTAAATGATCTCATCATCCGTGTGGTAAAAGGCCTTTATCACCTCCACCTGTTTTTCGATTTGGGAAACGATACGCCGTGTCCATTCGAGCGTAGTGTAAATTACAATCGTAAATTTAGAAACACCATCAATTTCTGATTTAGAAACATTTAAGCCTTCTATATTAATGTGCCGCTTTAAGAAAATTCCGGATATCCTATTGAGCAATCCAACATTGTTCTCTGAATAAACGGATATGGTAAACCAGGTTTTTTCCATGATTTTATGACCTCTGATTACTGCATTAACTTAATTGTAAATCCCTATTTGAGGCGGATCTCCGAAACAGATGCCCCCGAAGGAATCATCGGAAACACATTGTCCTCCTTCTCCACCCGAACCTCCAGAAAATAGGCCTCCCTGGAGGCCATCATTTCTGCTACGGCCTCAGCGAGTTCTTCCCGCTTATCCACCCGTCGTGCATTGAGATAATAGCCCTCTGCTATTTTGACAAAATCCGGATTAACCATGACCGTTGAGGCATACCGGCTCTCAAAAAAGAGCTCCTGCCACTGGCGTACCATACCGAGGAAATCATTGTTGAGAACCACAATTTTAACGGGTAATTTATTCTGAGAAATGGTCGCCAGCTCCTGAATGGTCATCTGGTAACCCCCATCCCCGATCACGGCGACTACTTCCCGATCCATGGCCCCCATCTTAGCTCCTATAGCAGCGGGAAGCGCAAATCCCATAGTGCCCAACCCCCCGGAAGTGATATTGCTCTTCGATTCTTTGAATTTGGCGTACCTGCAAGTGACCATTTGATGCTGCCCCACATCTGTAACTATCACAGCCTTATGGGCCGAAGCCTGGTTGATTTGCTCAATGACCTCCCCCATAGTCAGACCGGGTTTGGCGGGGTGTATATCATTTTGAATTACCGCGTCAAACTCTTGTTGATACTTCTTATGAAATTCCCCTACCCAGGCTGCATGGTTGTTTTCGCGGATTTTTGGCAACAACAGGGACAGGGTCTCCTGTGCATTTCCGAGAACGGCGATATCGGTCTGTACATTTTTGTCAATCTCTGCAGGATCAATCTCAAAGTGAATGATCTTTGCCTGTTTGGCATATGTATCGAGACTCCCGGTTACCCGGTCGTCAAAACGCATCCCAATAGCGATCAGTACATCACATTCATTGGTGAGTATATTCGGGCCGTAATTACCGTGCATCCCCACCATTCCCACGTTTAGGGGGTGCTCCGAATCTAAAGCGGATAACCCCAGGATGGTCCATGCGGCCGGGATTCCCGATTTTTCAATCAGGGTTTTCAACTCATCCTCAGCATTGCCCAATATCACACCCTGCCCAAATACGATAAACGGCTTTCGGGCAGCATTGATCATAGCTGCAGCTGCGTCAATGGCCTTGACATCGGGTTTTGGAACGGGCACATAACTGCGAACCCCTTTACAGGGCGTATATTCAAAATCGAGTTCGTCAAATTGAGCATTCTTGGTAATATCTACAAGCACTGGGCCGGGTCTTCCGGAGCGTGCAATATAAAAAGCCTTTGCAAGTATTTCCGGGATTTCCGATGCCCTGGTAACCTGATAGTTCCATTTGGTCACAGGAGTGGAAATACCGATAATGTCCGTCTCCTGAAAGGCATCAGATCCAAGTAGGTGGCGCGCCACCTGCCCCGTGATACATACCATAGGGGTCGAGTCGATTTGTGCATCTGCCAGACCCGTAACGAGGTTTGTGGCCCCGGGCCCTGAAGTCGCCATGGCCACACCCACCTTTCCGCTCACCCGGGCATAGCCCTGGGCGGCATGGGTTGCGCCCTGTTCATGCCTTGTGAGGACGTGATGCAAACGATCCCTGAATTTATATAATTCGTCATAGACAGGCATAATGGCACCTCCCGGATATCCGTATATCAGATCCACCCCTTCCGCCAGGAGGCAGTGTATAATGGCTTCGGCACCGCTTATCCGGAGTTTTGGTTTGGCAGAACTGGGTTTCTTTGCAGTTTTTACATTTTCCATAATCAGTACATGGATTGACTTTAAATTTCATCCGTCACGCATCCCTTCGAGGCTGAAGAAACCGTTTTGGCATATTTATATAAACTTCCCCGGGTAACTTTAAGCTCCGGCGGGGTCCAACTCTTGCGTCGCTGATCGAGTTCTGCATCGGATAGGCGGACCGTCAGAGTATTTTTCTCAGCGTCGATGGAGATGATATCCCCATCCCTGATCAGGGCAATGGCCCCTCCGCTTTGTGCCTCAGGTGTCACATGCCCTACTACAAAACCATGGGTACCCCCGGAAAACCGGCCGTCGGTTATCAGGGCAACTTCCTTTCCAAGTCCCGCTCCCATTATAGCGCTTGTAGGTTTTAACATTTCCGGCATTCCCGGCCCGCCCTTAGGGCCTTCATACCGAATAACTACTACGTCTCCTGCCTTTACTTTTCCTGCTCCAATACCTTTGTTGGCTTCAAATTCGCCTTCAAAGACACGGGCAGGTCCTTCAAATTTCAAGCCTTCCTTTCCGGTAATTTTTGCTACAGACCCCTCCGGGGACAGATTCCCGTAGAGGATCCTCAGGTGTCCCGTTGACTTAATCGGGTTATCCAGGGGGTGGATCACCTGCTGACCTGGGGTGAGCTCTGGTACATCGGCCAAATTCTCTTCCACGGTTTTCCCTGTTACCGTCATGCACTTGCCGTGCAGCATCCCGTTCTGCAGCATAAATTTCATTACAGCAGGCACACCCCCAACCCTGTGCACATCCTCCATTAAAAATTTTCCACTGGGTTTAAGATCTGCCAGAAAGGGTGTCTGATCGCTGATGCGCTGAAAATCGTCGAGTGAAAATGGAATGTCGGCAGAACGGGCTATGGCGAGAAAGTGAAGGACAGCATTTGTAGACCCTCCCATCAGGACAATCAACCGCACCGCATTTTCCAGAGATTCCCGGGTAATAATATCCAGGGGCTTCAAATCTTTTTCCAGTAAAGGCAGCAGGGCGCTGCCGGCTCTAAAAGCATCCTTTTCTTTTTCCCCTCCTACGGCGGGGTTGGAAGAGCTATAAGGCAATGACATCCCCAGGGCTTCAATGGCAGAAGCCATGGTGTTTGCAGTATACATACCCCCGCAGGCTCCTGCGCCCGGACAGGCATGCTGAATCACTTTTTTATAGGAGGCTTCATCCATGGTCCCGGCTACCTTCTGGCCCCAGGCCTCAAAAGCAGAAACCACATCGAGCTTCTGGTCATTCCAGCACCCTGAGGCAATCGTACCTCCGTAAACCATAACAGAGGGCCGGTTGAGCCTGATCATGGCCATAAGCGCTCCGGGCATGTTCTTATCGCAACCAACCACAGTCACCAGGCCATCGTAGTTCATGGCCTGTACAACAGTTTCTATAGAGTCCGCAATGATGTCGCGGGACGGGAGCGAATAGCGCATACCGTAGGTTCCCATGGAAATGCCATCACTGACCCCAATGGTATTAAAAACTAGACCGACCAAATCTCCATGGGCCGTGCCCCTCTTCACATGGAGGGCCAGGTCATTGAGATGCATATTACAGGGGTTCCCTTCATATCCGGTACTGGCGATACCCACCATAGGTTTTTTAAGATCCGCTTCAGATAATCCCAGGGCATAGAGCATGGCCTGTGAAGCGGGTTGCGTGGGGTCCTGGGTAACTTTTTTACTGAATTTGTTGAGCATATATTAGCGGCACAAAGCCCGTGTTATTAGCGTTTTTTTCAAAGATATAAGTTTGAAAAACGCCTATTTCCCGATAATCCGGAGGTTTAGAGGCTCATTTCATCCTATAGAAACCTAATGTGTTGTTATCGTGAGGATTACATCAAATAAAATACCATATTCAACCTTCCCCTGAGTTCTGTGGCTACTTAGAAAAATTACAGATGTAGGGCCCTTTGAGGCAGATTCCGCTACTCAGGCGCCCTGCTAGTCGTTTTGCGTATCTTGCGGATCGAATCAAAATAGGCTTATGGAAAAAACGGTTAGTGAAGCTATTGTCTACAGAAGGGCAGTCCGCGTATTTGAGCCCACTCCCCTGGACGCTTTGAAGGTGAGGGATTGTATACGCAATGGTGCCCTTGCGCCCACCAGCAGTAATCTGCAACTTTGGGAGTTTATACATATCACCGATCGGCAGACCCTGGGGGCGCTGTCCAGGAACTGTTTTGATCAGAATGCCGCCAAAACGGCCCAACAAATTGTGGTTGTAGTCGCCCGAAGGGATTTATGGAGGAAGCGGTCCAAAGCCAATCTCGGGTTTCTGGATACCCAGTTTGAGGGCAATACGAATGAAAAATGGCAACGTCGCCGTAAAATGGCCCTGAATTATTACACCAAACTGATTCCCACCCTCTATACCGAGTTCCTGGGGATCCTCGGGGCCATCCGTTATATTTTCTTCTGGGCGGTCGGGCTATTCAGGCCGATATACAGGCAGGTCCGGAAATCAGACCTGAGGATCGTTGCCCACAAAAGCGCTGCCCTGGCGGCGGAGAATTTTATGATTTCTATGGCAGCCATCGGCTATGATACCTGCCCTATGGAAGGTTTTGATTCGCTAAGGGTAAAAAAGATGCTGAACCTCCCCATGGGGGCAGAAATCAATATGGTTATCGGGTGCGGAGTGCGAAATGAAAAAGGCGTCTATGGCCCTCGTTTCAGAGTCCCCTTTGAGCAGGTTTACCGCCAGATTTAAGGTCTAGCCTATGTTTTCAAAACCTATTACATCCCCGAATTGCATCTGCCCGATTCGATCCTGAGACTTTGCGTCGAGCTGCAGTATTCTGGGGTATCCTCCTGTGGTCTGCCCATCCCTTAAAAGGATAATGAGACGCCCGGAAGGTGTAATTTGTACAGTACCCGGTAAGGTTGCGGATGTAATGATACGGATCTGGTGCGCCGGAAGACTCGGCTCGAGCTGACAGGCCATTCGATTATGGTTTTTTGAAACCTCATACCTTTTGGTAAACAATTCATTTATATAATCATTTTCAAACAACTCATATTCAGGGCCTGGAGTAACAGTTATTTTGATATTCCTAGAAGGATGATGTGATTTTATTTTAAGCAATTTTGGATCAAACTCGGTATTGGGATTATAAGGTACTTCTGCACCCTTTTTAAGGGTGTTCCCCGGGGTTATCGGATAAAATTGAGAACGGGATCCCAGTTTGAGATCGGATTGGAAGCCACCCTTAACCGAGAGGTATGTCCGCAACCCCTCCCTGACGTGCCCGGAGGTAAACACAGCCCCTTCTGAAACCTGGTAAATCTGATTCATTTCCAAAGCAACTCCGTCCAGAGACGCTTCCAGTGGTGCTCCGCAAAGTACGATATACGTAGGCTTAGTAAACTCGAGGTTCGGGCCATTCATCGTAATCTCCAAAACCGCGTCGTTGGGATCATTTTCCAGCAGCGCATTGGATCGCTTGGCCGCACTTTGGTCAGTGGCGCCGGATACGGGAACGCCCAGATGGCGATAACCAAAGCGTCCCAGGTCCTGTATGCTGGTGTAAAACCCTGGATGTTGGACTTTAAGCACTGCTGTGTCCGGTTTTATAATTGTAAATACCTATCTCGCTCTCGAGCTTGTGAAGGTCGTACTCCGCTTTTTCAACAGCCCTGAACCGAATTTGATCCCCGGGGGCCACAACGCAGGGCGGGTTCCTGTCCGGGGTGAACAAAGGTACCGGGCAATTGCCTATAATATGCCATCCCCCGGGCGAGACCTGGGGATAAATGCCTGTCTGGGCGCCTGCCAATCCCACCGAACCTTTTTCAACATGAAGACGGGGTTCCGCCCGGCGCTCTAATTTCAGGGCTTCAGGAACCCCCCCCAGATACAGAAACCCGGGTAGGAATCCAATACCATAAACCCGATACGGTTGAGCGGTATGGGCTTCGACCACTTGTTGTGGCTGCAGTCCCAGTTTTTCAGACACCTCCAAAAGATCCGGAGCCAGGGAGATCTCATAGCAGACCGGGATTTCCCAGTATTGGGTTTCAGGCTTGTGTTCAATGGGAAGACTTTCATGCCACTGCGGCAGTAATTGTATCAGGTCCCTGATAGCTGCCGGGTCGTTGCGATTGATTATTGTAAGGGAATGATATACAGGGATCAGCTCCCACTCAGGCTCTAAAAGGCGCTGCTGTAACAGATGGGATCTAAAGCCCAAAATATCCATTAAAATGTCTTCGTCCACACGGTTTGGCCATTCCAGTAATAGTGCTGCAGGACCATAAGGTTTAATCTTAAACGGAGGAGTACTCATTTAACCAAAGGTATTGAAGCCTTAGAAAGGCATTCGGTAAGATACTTTAAAATTGTGATTGCCTTGGGATTATCACCATGCAAACATAAGGTAGTTGGGTTTATTTCATAGAAAGTTCCGTCTGAACATTGTACCCGATTCCCGCGGACCATTTCAAGAACTTGTCGGGCCACGGCCGCCGGGTCGGTGAGGACTGCACCGGGTTCAGACCTCAACACCAGATTACCACCGGGGTCATAAGCCCTGTCGGCAAAAGCCTCTTCCCAAATGGAGAACCCTTGCCCGACCGCCATTCGGGCAAATTCTGAACCACAAGGCGCATAGAGTATATACTTTTCGCGATATGGCTGCAGCACTTCCAGGTATTCCAGGGCTATTCGCCCTCCGCGGGCCAGATCATTATAGAGGGCCCCATGGGCTTTAATATGGTGCATCGAAAGGTTCAGAGTGGCCAGAATCTGCAGGAATTCCTCAACCTGGGCTGTAATACTGGCCTGGAATTCCCTTTTTTCCATAGCCATGGATACCCTTCCGAAATGTTCGGGATCCGGGTAGGAAGGATGGGCTCCGATACGGATCTGGTATTCTGCTGCCAGGGTAGCGACATTCCGCATAGACCGGGTATCCCCGGCATGCCCGCCGGTAGCAATACTGCAAGAGGTAATAAATGGAAAGAGCAGGTGTTCGTTGCCTATACCCTCCCCTACATCGCAATTCAGATCAATAGCAGTTCGCATTACTAAAATCAGATAAAGATCTTAAAAATACTCCAAATCCCCAGGCCTGTGACAAGGATGAGTACAGTTAGTCCGAGAATATTTTGAATTCTGTTATTTTTAAAGACGCCCATTAAAGAAGTGCTGTTCACGGCCCAAAGGAGAAAAATACCTACCACAGGCAGTAGGATTCCGTTAGCCACCTGGGCAAAATAGATGATTTCCAGGGGTTGTATTTCAAAACTGAGGGCCAGCACACCCATTGACAACACCCCTATCCAGACCACCCGAAATCTCCAATCCGTCCGCTCCGGGGGCCATCCAAAACACTGTCGGGCCACAAAAGCAGCCGCTAAAGGTGCTGTAATTGCCGAAGTGATTCCAGCAGCCATCAATCCAATACCCATACCATAACGGGCCGCTTTACCGTATAAAGGTTCGAGTGCCGCAGCCAAATCCATTACCGAGGAAACGGCTGAGGCCCCGCTACCCGCTGCCGTAATCAAAATAGACATAGACACCATACCCCCTACCAGGACGGAGAGTATTATATCCCTTCGCATCGGTCGCAAAGCGTCTATAGATTCCCATTTTTCACTGACCAGAGAAGTGTACAGGAAGAGGTTATAGGGCACCACGGTAGTTCCCACAAGGGCAATTACCGTAAGTACATTTTCACTGCGGAGTTCGGGGATCAATAGCCCCTGAATTAACTCTGATAAATCCGGTCGCGTCAAAATAGCTGTAATCAGGAAGGAGAGACTCATAATAAGGACCAGGGTGGTGAAAACACGTTCAAGACTGCGATAATTCCCAAACCACAAAAGCCCAAAGGCCGCGATTCCAACCAAAAAAGGAAAGTAGGAGGCTCCGGTAGAACCAAATAAAGCCTCCAGGCCGAGGACAGCCCCTGAAATATTTCCAGCCTCGTAGGCCGCGTTACCAACAACAATCCCCGAGAGCACCACACCCAGGAGGAGGATGCGCAACAGTGGCCTGCCGATGGAACTTCGGATAAAACCTGGTATACCACCACTGGCACTTAGCCCAAGGCGCCCGGCCATTTCCTGCAAAACTAAGGTAGCGCCAATAGAAAGGAGCAGTGCCCACAACAATCCAAGTTTCCAATCCACGCCGGCCCGGATACAGGTTGTAACCGTTCCGGGCCCTACAAAAGCTGCGGCTATCAACATTCCCGGGCCGGCATTCTTAAACATAGGCAGTCACTCTTCCGTTCTGGCTAAAGATAGGAATTCTCCCTTGCCAAAAAATAAGACGGTCAAATGGTTGTTTTTGTGCATTTCATCTAAAAGTCAGATGTTACCCCTTACGAATTGTGTCGTACATCGAATTATATATACTATTTTTTTTTTCGCGGGGTTATTAAAACCATCACCATGCATAAACCCCATATTGAATGACTTGTCTGGAGTGTAAAAAAAAGTTGAGTTATCTGGACCATCGGGAATCGATTGAATTATTCCAAACGGAGTTGTGTTCCGCACATCGAAAACGTCTCGAACGCCTTGTAAATACAAATCAAATCCCACGTGAAGCAGCCATCCTCTACTACGGACTTATTCAGGCCGGGGTAAAACCCATGCTGGCGTGGTGGGATGGAAAAAATACCGTAGACCTGGCTATCTCAAGAGTAAAGTTGAACATTGAAGTGGACGCGGGGTACGAATCCCTTTCCCATGAGCAGGCCTTAAACGACCTCGAGGCTGCCATGCACTCCTTTAAAAATGGATTTACCACTATTCGTATTCCTAATTTTTTGATCCGGAATCACCTTGAGGAAAGCGTGATGAATATTGTGGGGATCATCGAGGGGCTTAAACTCAATGTAAGGGTCGTGTAACTAAAACGTATTTACCATGCAACAGGATTTCAATTATACAGATCGTTCATATAAAATGAGTATGTGGATTTTGATCCTTTTGGGCATAGCTGTTGTTACGATCAGCCTGAATATTCAACCCCTGATCTCTAAAGTGCTCTTCGGCCTTCCGATTATCGGTTCCGGCCTCCTTGGGCTTGCAGGCACGTATTTCATTATTAAAGGGATTCACGAACCCCTGACTGAAAAAAAAGTTATTGCCCTTACCGTAAACCTCACCATGGTCATTCTGATTTTGGCGATCCTGCTGAGCAATACCTTCTATAAGTAACATTACTTTCATATTTATAATTTCATCAATCCCTTCGCGGTTTTGGTAATCCCTGACTTTTAAATTAAAAAGCAGGTCGCGTTCTTTTATGTCGGTTGGAGTTCCGGATTAATTTGTACCTTTTGCTGAAAAGGAACACTGATGAACACTACCGATAGAAGAAACTGGCTGAAAACAATTGCCCTTGGGGGCGGATTTACCCTTTTGGGAGGAGTTCAGGGTTATGCCTCCCTCATCGCGGATCATCCCGCTCTCCTGGTGGGGCCTGCCAAACTCAATTCAAATGAAAATCCTTATGGACCTTCAGATTCTGTTCGTAAGGTCATACAGGAAAACTTTGATTCGGGATGTCGTTATCCCTTTCAGTATATAAAGGCACTGGTCCGCGATATCGCTAAAAAGGAAGAAGTATCTGAAGATTGTATCGTGATAACCGGAGGTTCTACCGAAGGACTTAAGGCCGCGGGACTGGTTTATGGACTTGAAGGAGGCGAAATAGTCGCCGCCGACCCCACTTTTCAGGCCCTCTTGCGTTATGCGGAGTATTTTGGAGGGTATGTACATAGGGTTCCCCTGGATGAAACGCTCACCCACGATCTGGACGCAATGGACCGCAGGGTTACGGGAAAAACCCGTTTGATCTTCATCTGTAATCCAAACAATCCCTCGGGCACCCTTCTCGATGCCGGCAGGCTGCGCGATTTTTGCAGTTCCACCGCGTCAAAAGCGGTTGTATTCAGCGACGAAGCCTATTACGACTACATCACCGAACCCGACTATCCCTCTATGACCGGGCTGGTCCGTGAAGGCTATAATGTTATTGTCTCCAAGACTTTTTCTAAAGTATATGGCCTTGCAGGTCTTCGAATTGGTTATCTGGTAGCGCGTCCGGATATCGCCAGAAGACTTCAGGATTCTCTGATGGCCAATACCAATACCCTCGCCATAATGGCGGCCCGACAAGCTCTGGCTGATACTGATTTTTATAAATTCAGTTTGGCCCAAAATGAGAAGTGCAAAAGCATGATTTACAATCAGCTCGACCAAATGAATATCGAATACATCCGTTCGCACACCAACTTCGTGTTTTTTAAAAGCGGGATGCCCATCAATAATCTCATTAAAAAAATGGGGGCTGAAGGCGTTCAAATTGGTCGCCCATTCCCTCCCCTGCTCGATTGGGCACGCATTAGTACCGGGAAGATTGAAGAGGTAGAGGCATTTAACGCGGGCTTAAAGCGCGTGCTGACATAAATTGCTTAAGGGTTTTAGCCCACCTGGCGCCTCTATATCCCATGGGAGATGCGGCTTGATAAAAAGTGGATAGGCGTCTCTGTTATAATCCCTGATGTGAATCCTCGCAGGACGGAAACACCCATCACCGCAGGTTAAAAGCCTTGCCTGAACTGTGTTTACAAAACTTCGACATACCTAACTTTTAAGAACAGAACTCTATGGGAATTTTTTGGGATTTACTTCAACAAGACGAATTGGACAAACAAGAAAAAAAGGCGGATAATCTTGAAGAACGCGTAACGCAACTCGAAAAGCAACTGGAGCACACCCGAACCCAGCTCCGAAAGACCCTCGAGGCCCTGGAAGAGCACCTATCCAGGGATATTGACGGAGATGGAATAACAGGCCGTACCACGTAACATTTTAATAATTCCGTTCTTTTGGAAGCTGTCGATATCATCTCGCTGATTGCGATTATCCTCTTCGCACGACTGGGGATACGCCTGTTTGTTCGTTACCGGCAAACCTTTCGAAAAGAGGATACGGATAAGGAAAAGAATACGGGGTCCTGAGGTAAATTCCGGTTTGGGCCCGTGGGGTAGTTATCTGGCTAAAACCGTGCCCGTCCGGGGCGGTTTCTCTCATTGGTATAAATGGAGAAAAAGCTAAACGGCAACCATAATTTTTAATGCTCCTTCAGATAATCCAAAGTGGCCTTTTTACCCGATTCATAGAGCTTTTCCTTTTGGCATTTACTCAATTTGAAGTCTGTGGTAGAAATTCCGAAGTCATCAATAATCACCGTCCTGTCCCCTATCTCACTATTCTCCGTAAAGTCAATTTCCTGGGCATCCAGGGCTGCCTTATATAATAATTTCAGATAAAGAAATATCTGATGGTAGCCAAAATCTGACAATGTACTTTCGTTGTTGCTTAGGTAAAATCCAAGGGTGTTTGAATCTTTGCCAAATACTGAGAACGGATAGTTATAGACAATACCTCCGTCAATGTAGATATGGTCATCAGGTTTATTATCGGAGAATTGCCATGCTTTAAAAAAGAGCGGTATAGAAATCGAAGCCCGGATACTTTGCGCTACATTGACTTCGGGTGTGCAACGGTAAGAAAACTCCTTGACGTCGGTCGTATTTAAATCTGTGGCAAATACCCTTAAATCCCGGAAACCTTTATCATGTTCATGTAACTCTTGATAGGTCAGATTGGGATTATCGGTCTTTTCTTTAATGACAGATCTGATGGTCCTTAAAAATTTATGCCCTTTATAAAGTCCGTATTTTGAAGGTACCCTCAAAGGATTCCAACCATCCTTGAAGTCCCTGAAATTGGTGCCGAAGACAATTTTTTTAATTTCTGTGGCGGAATATTTTAAACTGAGTAGTAACGCTACAAGCGAGCCGGCAGAAGTGCCTGCAATAGCATTTACATTATCCAGTTTGTTTTTTTCCTCGAGCGCCATTATGGCCCCGGCATAGGCAGCCCCGAGGACTCCTCCACCTTTAAATGCCAAATTGTCTATGGTCATGATTCTAAATCCCAATGACGAATAATACTCCCGTGGAAATCATACTCGATCCTCCTGGGGACTTCAATAGTTGCCAGGGGCCCGGCCGAGACATTCTGGGCATCCAGAATGAGCACCTCACTTGTATTTTTCATTAGGCTGTAGCGCAAACACATCACATAACCTTCTCCTTCCGGGGAATCTTCATTTTTTGGGGTGAAGAGGCTTTCTCCAACATAGTGATCTTTGCCCGCGTAGAAGCGCTCTTCTTTATTATTTTGGAAATCGTAGTGATTCACAGTATTCCATAAACCGTATTTCTGAACATCACCTATTAGAGAAGTATACCAGCCATGCTTTTGCTTTTTGGTCAGATGCCTGTAGTCCATTATAGGGAATTCGACCAGGTTAGGATTAATAATTTCTTCTTCAAAGACTCCGGTTTTAAGATCCAGGGTCCATTTGGCAAATTTGGAATTCGGTTGCTCGGTAAAAGGAGGGCTTGGATTCTCAGTGTCCAGTCCAAACATGGGAATCCTTGGGAATTTAGCGACAAACATGTATACCTTGTCTCCTTCATCATAGGCATTCATGTTGTGGAAAACCCAACAAGTGGGGATCTTATACCACTTTGTTTTTGCATTTGGATTATTTCGCTCCAGGATACCGATAAAAGAATCGTTATCCTCAGGCTCCCAACGTATCGGTTTGCGCGTTCCTAAATACTCTTTCCGATAGACTGCCGGAAAATGAAAATGTACATAGTATTTTTCGCTAAGTGCAAAACCGTGCACCATGGCAGGATAGGGGACGTCCATATCGGTCTCATAGCTGATTTTGGCCTCGGGTGTTATCTCATAGTACTTCATGTACGGAGGTATCGGACTATAGCTATTGGTATAGGAATGTTTGTTGAATGGATCGGTTAAGGGGTGCGCCGAATTATTTCGGGTCAGTTCACCGTGATAATCAAACTCCCCGAGAGTTTCCAGAGTATCCAACTTTATCAGGTATGGCTTACCGACCTCCTCTAAAGAGAGGACATATCCATTTTGCAATAAGATATTGGTGTTCGAATCATTCATTGCCGGGGCAATCTTGTCAAATTGGGATACGGTAGGACCCACCCCCAGGAGTTTTCTGATTCCCAGGTACATCAGGTTGAATATATTTATTTTTAAAAGGTTCCAGCCCTTAAATGTCGTTTTCGATAAACTCCTGATACCTCCAAAAAGGGATCGATTTGCCTTCCGGTTATTCTCCATTTTGAAAGTGTTCACAAATCTATTTTTGTATGAAACTTTGCCGTCCCTGAAGTAAAAAGCATTGATCATACCCGTGCCATCAATCCAATGGTGATATTTCATATCCAAAGGCTTAAAGGCTGCGTTAGGGCCTATTCGTATTAAAACAGCTCCGTTGAGTTCATCGGGGATTTGCCCTGTCACTTTTAAATCCGAATAAGACTCCTCCTTGAGTATGGGTGCAAAGTTTCCCTGGAGGTATACATTTTCGGTAGGCCCGAAAGGCAAATTGTTTGGAATATTCATATAGAAAGCATTTTTAAAGCATGTATTGTTTCACATTAATGGAGTACCGATATGAGGGACTTCTCCAGAAAATACCGGGCGACCTCATCAGAGGGGACGGCCTCCAAATAGGTTTCAAACTCGTTACGCGCCAGGATATATTCCCCTTTGTCGAAATATTCAATTCCCATTTCAAAAGACGATTTATTGGCATTGATTTTCGCGATAATATCGGGAGGTTTGCCAGAGTATTCTTCGAAGAGTCTGATTTTATTCGATTTTCCCTTGGCATCAAAATACCCGACCTCTCTTAAATGAAATTTCTGAGGTTCCTTAATCCGGACGACCAATTCTCCCGAGACCTGAATATCAGTTTTATTGATTTTTGTAAACGACTCCAGCCTGGCTGCAACATTTACAGGATCACCGATTACTGTGGTACTCAATCTGTCGTCAGTCCCAACAGACCCAAGAATAACCTTGCCTATATGCATGCCAATACCAATAAGGACCTCGGTAGCGCCTTCCGATAACTGGAGCGTATTAAAATCGTTGAGCATCTCCCGCATTTCGACGGCTGCCCTCAACGCCTTATCGGCATCATTTGGAAAGAGGGCAATAATACCATCTCCCATAAATTTATCTATCAACCCCCCATTCTTGTGAATCGCAGGGGTTACAGAAGTAAGGTATTTGTTGAGTAAATTAAAGGTCTCATTGGCGGGAATGGTCTCGCATAAGGAAGTAAAATTCCGGATATCAGCGAAGAGTATAATCATTTCTTCAATTTTCTGATCCCCTGGCTTTACGTCCAGTACACTGGCCCGGTTCAACATTCTTAAAAACTCCTTGGGCACAAAACGATTATACGATTTGTTCAGTTCCTTCATACCATTGATGAAGTTGGCGTTTTCCAGTGATATCGCAGTCTGGGTACTCAAAGCCGACAGAACACCTACCCTGGAGTCCGTAAATACACCGCTTGCCAGATGGTTGTCGAGATATATAATCCCCGATAGGTCGGCCTGCCGTATAATCGGAATACCCAGGACGGATTTGACTTTATTCTTTACAAAATAAGGGTCTCTTGAAAAGAGTTCAGACTCATCTGCGTCCTGGAGTACTACAGTTTTTTTCGTTTTTTCTATATAATTGATAAGGGATTTGGGGAGACCGTCGTATTCTTCAAAGGATGTATTTATATTTTGCATTTCTGTCCCTATCTCTTTCAGGACCTGTACCCATAATTTTTCGTCTTTTTTCAGAAGAATCACCACCCGTTGTGCACCGGCCGACTCCGAGAGGACTTTAAGTAATCTGGCCAGTAAAGTATCTATTTGAGTTTCGCCTGAAATCGCCTGGGATGCTTTTATTATGGATTCAACATCAAGTGAAGAAAGAATATCTTCGGTGATAGTACTGTCACCGGATCGATGTTTTCCCAAAGCACTACTCCGTCGTTTACCAGCTTTGGGAGAACGCCCTTCCAGGAACCTCATTTTACGAATGGCACCCCATCGTGTATATGCTTTATAGGCCTGGTCGAGGTATAGTTCCCCAAAAGTTTCCTTCCCCCATTTCGCGTAGTGTCTGGCAGCCATTTCACAGAACAAACCCTGATCATTTGGATGATCCGTACGACCCGCCTGATCTATTGCTTTGTCGAACAATTCAATTGCCGCTAGTTTATCGCCCTTTAGCACAGCCTGCTCGGCCTCCAACATGAGTATTTTATGCCCATGATTCGAGGGGCTGTGGACGCCCCACTTCATGAAATCGGCAATAATTTTTTTCAATTCCCGCTTTGAGAAATAATCGGGATTTTCCTGCTGTAATTTAAGAGCGCACCATGCCCGGTAAAAGGCTAATTGGGCATAATAAAACAGCCCCATCAGAGACTCATGATATCTCCAACCCCGCGAGAGAGACTTCCACGCTCTATGGTATTCAAAAAAATAAAAATACATGCTCCCAACGATCATATCGTGCTCCGCCAGTGCCGTCCAGAAGTTCTCTTCAATGAATAAAGGGGCCTTTTTATCGACAAAACCAATTGCCAGGGGATCCAACTCAGGGGACCCTTTATCCAGCCACCATTGCGTATAATCGAGAAACCCCAGGGCAATAATCTCAATTTGTTTGAGGTTTTTACTGTATTTAACAGCTGATTCCAAGTCTGATTCCACCTGCTGAAGGTTTTCACCGGAGAGTGTGCACATCCCCGCCCGGATACTCAGGCACCACGCAGCGTATTCCTTTTCACCAACCTGAGATCCCACCTGAAAACCTTCCAATAACTTAGGGTAGAGCTCCTTGACGTCAACTTTCCAGTTTTGAATAAAAGCATAGAGACTGAAATAAACCTTGGCGAGCAATTCATCTGACGGGTATTTCTCAAATACCTTTTTTCCAAGTTCACCGAAGCGATAGCCGTAATTAATAAAACCCAGCGCACCCCCGTAAAAAACTCCGAAAGCTACATATGCAAAAGCTGAGTGCCTGCCATTACCATGTTTCGCCGATAGCCTTACCATTTCTGTAAAGAAAATCGCAAACATGTTCTGATTGGTTAAGTAAGCTGCTGAGGCCGCAGAAATAAACAACCTGAATATGGCCTCTACCCGGGGATTATCCATAACCGGAAGCTCGAGCAGGTCTTCCGGTTTCCTCCGGCCCATAGTTGCGAAAAGGGATCCCAGATGTTTGAGGACATGAATCGTCTTTGGGTTTTGCGGCAAACGCAAGCCCAGGAGGGATAACCCCCTCAGAGTCTCCTCTACCGCCTTGTTCCACTCCCTTCTCGAGGCATAGGAATAAACGACGGTTTCATAGAAAAATGCCTTTTCAACGGGATCAGGAAGGTATTTAAGTGCATGATCTACAAGGGTATGCATCTTATCGTATTCCCCGATAAGATAGGCACTTTGAGAACCGATCAGATGAAGGTCCCGTATTAGGCTGGGTTGCCTTGCCCATGGATTCCGGGGCAAATATTGAATCCCCTTGTCGGCCAATGACAATGCTGCCTGATATGCATTCGACTGTTGAGCGGTTGTTGCCCCTTTGAGGTTATACTGTGCTAATTTCAGCCGCAATCCCGGGTCTTCAACCAGGAATTCCACCCTGTTTAAATGCGAGAGAGCTTCAAAGAGCTTTTCCGCACTAGGTTCTGAAGCATCGAGACGTTCAATAAGATACCTTCCTATTTTATAATGCAGAAGGTCTTTTTGATCTTCGTCAATCAGTTCATAGGCAGCATTCTGTATTCTGTCATGTTGAAAGCCGTAGGCAGCATCGGCATTCGAAAATAGTTTGAAAACAATGTCTTCAATCATCGCAACGCCTAAGGCATCTTTAACCAGGCTTTCTTCAATGTCAGATATAGAAACAATATCAGAAGCCTGGAACTGATTGCCCAGGCATGCGGCAATCTTCAAAACAGTTTTTGTCTCCTCCTCGAGTCGGAATAACTTTTCCTGAATTAAGTCAACAACATTATTTGTGAAATCCGCTTCCTGAACCTTACTAAAATGCCAGGCCCAATTGCGTTTTTCACGATCGAGATAGATAAACCCCTTGTCATAAATATTCTCGAGAAATTGTTTGACGAAAAAGGGACTCCCACGGGTTTTCGAATAAATCAGGGAGACCAGCTCCCTGGTTTTTTCCGGATCCCTTCCCAGTGCTTCTGAGCACATCTCATTAATGGCTTCTTCCCTGAGAGGGCCCAAAAGAATTTCGCGTTTTGGATAACCCCGATTTTCAAAATCGCGTAAAACTATCGAAAGGGGATGGTCTGCTCCCACTTCACCATCCCTGTAAGCTCCAATGATTAAAGTATAATTCTTTTCTAAAGGCTCTATGCTGTTAAAGTAATCGGTAAACAACTGAAGTGTTGCCGCATCTATCCACTGAAGGTCATCCAGGAAAAGTACCAGGGGGGCGTGCTTCTGCGAAAAACTCTTGATCAAATTTTTAAAGGCGAGTACAAATCTATTTCTGGCCAGCGAAGGATCTGTGAGTTCCACTGACTGTATTTCACCCATAATCAGTTCTATATCCGGGATTACGGTTGCCAGAAGCCCCGCATTGTTTCCCAGGTTTTCATGTAGTATTCGTTTCCAATTTGCAATGCTTTCTTCACTTTCAATGAGAATATTTTGGATAACCCGGTTGAGTGCCTGTATTAAAGCACTATACGGAACATTTCGTTGGAGTTGGTCGAATTTTCCCGAACCAAAATTCCCCTTTTCCTTTACAATGTCCTTAAACAACTCGGAAACAAAAGCTGATTTCCCAATACCGGATGCTCCTAAAATATAAGTAACCGTGAATTGGCCTTCAAAGGCTCTGTTTAAGTATTTTTTTATATCTGCGAGCTCATTCTCCCGCCCATAGAGTTTTTCAGGGATATAAAAAACCTCTGAAACATCGTTCTGGCATAAGTCGAATAAGGGAATGGCCTTTGTTTCTTTCCAGAATTCAATCGATTTCTCCAGGTCACTCAACAAACCCAGTGCACTGTTATATCGCTCATCCGGGTTTTTATTCATCAGCCGAATGACTATTTGGTCAATCTGCGATAAAACAGACGGTTTAACCTCACGAACATGAGGGGGCTCAGCGGCAATATGTTGAAATATCAACTCACTGGAATCCGATCCGCTAAAAGGCAACCTCCCGGTAAGCATGTGGAAAAAAGTGATTCCAAGAGAGTAAAAATCGGTTTTATAGGTAACGGTCCGGTTTACATTTCCTGTTTGCTCGGGTGAAATAAAGGCCAAATTTGCCTGGGTAACCTGTTTACTATCTCCCAGTTCTTTTATGAAATGTGAGGCGGAGCCAAAATCGATTAGTTTTAATTCGCCGGTCTGGGTATTGACCACGATATTGCTGGAGCTGATATCTTTATGGATGATCTTCTTTTCATGAAGTTGGGCTAGGGCTTGTACCAGTTGAATGGCAAAATCAAAAAAGAGGTCAATCTCAAATCCCTTCTCAGGAATTATCTCTTCCAGCGCAACGGCATCAAAATCTTCTATTAAAAGTACAGGCCTTCCTTTGGAATGCTCATAACCCAGATAGGAAATATGCAAATTCGAATCGAGTAACTCACCTATCCTGAATTCAGAATCATAAATGAGTTTTGCCCTGTCATATGGCATTTCAGGACCCGGTGTTTTCAGAAACAACGTAGAACCCGTGTCTGTTTGTTTGGCACGATAAATCCTGGTCCTTCCAGAGTCTGTCAACAACTCAATATTACTGTATCCTTCTAAGGTCATTCAGAGCTATTTCCTACATAATATTGTGAAACCAGATGTTTTGAATATCGCGTAATCGGTTCGATCAACTCAAAGGAATTCAAGCCCATATTATAAAATGTATTGTCCTGTCCCTGCATCTGCTCAAGATTATCAAAATAACCTGCCTTAAAATCCTCCAGGCTTACGTGATAAAAGTATTTCCATAAATCATAATGCAATACTTCCTTTGCATTGGTGTCTCCTTTTAAAGACCTGATAATGCGAAAAGCCTTTTCCTCCAGGTCTGCAACAACCCTTTTCATTTCTTCAGGATCCGTTGAATCCTTAAGATTGGTCATCGGAGTATAAATCTCATAGGCCGGATTCGAAGGAAACTGGTGCGCAAATATGGAGGGTTGGTTTATCTCTGCCAATGGAAAAATATGGAATACCCGCCACTTGTGCTTTATTTTATTTATATCGTTCAAGAGGGTGATTCCGAAGGTCCTGTGGATTACTTTTTCCTCACTGAACATTTCTTTTTCATTGTCCCTTAACGTCATAAAGGGCTCCAGGGTCTTTACGGTGAGGGGGCATGAAATCACAAGGTAGTCGTATTCTTTTTCATGCGAATCCACATCTCTTCCGTCATCCTTCAATCTGTGCTCGTTATAAAAAACCCTGATCTTACCATCTTTGCGTAAAACCCGGGTTATGTCGACATTGGTACTTACGTTCAAATTCCAGGATATCCGCTCCCAGAACCTTTGAAAACCATCCACAAACCGCTTGGGATACGACATCGACAACCCCGCTCCGAACAAGAGCATTGTCCTGAAGGTTCCCACCCCAATATAGCGCAGGACGTAGGGAGCCGGAATCTCGCTCAATTTACCATAACCCATCATTGTAGTTGGAATACTAAATAGGCGTTTTAGATTTCCCAGGTTGTGGTTGTCGAGCCATTGGTCAAAGGAAACCATCAGGTCTGCCTTATCCGTCAACCCCATATTCCCGGCAAAAGGCAGGACTGAGTTGAGCTTCCATCGAATGAAGAAATACCGAATAGCACTTTTGGCAAAAGCAAAGAAGGTGGTTCCTTCCATTACGGCTTTCAACAAAGGCATGAATTTTCCGGTTTCCGGATTAAAGGCTATTGGGGATTTTTCATGGTACATCTCTGCACCTACCTCCCGGGCCATTTCCATTACATGCGTATAATCCGGAGTTAAGTAATTAGCACCCATATCAAAACTCCGGTTATTAAAAGTAAGCGAATGGGATTTACCCCCTACTTTGCCGTTTATCTCCAGGATTTCAATATTGTCATATCCTGCCTTTCTAAGGTAATGTCCATGCGAAAGCCCGGCAGGCCCAGCACCTATAATACAAATCCTTGAATCTAACGGAATCTTGTTCGCCATGGGTTGGTTTTTCGGAAAGTCATTTTAAACGGCCACGTTGGGCAGGATCTCGATATACAGGTAAAAATTAAAAACTCAATTGAAATGTTTTAGTATTATAACCGTCCAAAAAAGTCTTGATGGTGATTATTAATTCATTGACAAAGACCATCTGTATACAAATCCTTAAAGGCCTGCAACTAAAGATAAATTAATTTACATAACTTTTGCGCTTGTTCTTGTTCAAATGTAATTTCCAATGAATAAGAATTAGCAGGAGTAGCAGAAAGATCCAGGAATTTTCAAATACGCAATTCGATCTTTTAATGTCTTCCCAACCTGAAAAGTCATTGTGAATGATTCTCAGTAAAGTTTTTGCGTATTTCTGCATTTAACCGATTTTAGGCCCAATGACCTCAAAAAAAACACCCTGGTATTTCCTGGTCTTGCTGATCCTCGCCGGGGAATCTGTTTTTATCCTGCCCTTTGTATTGGCGCGTGTCTTTCGGCCCACAGTGCTTGAATCCTTCAGGCTGGATAATACGGAACTCGGACTTTGCTTTTCTATTTACGGCATTGTGGCGGTAATATCTTATCTTTTCGGCGGTCCCCTTGCCGACCGCTTTCCACCTCGAAAGCTCATTGCCTCCGGCCTTTGGATGACCGCTCTCGGAGGCCTCCTTTATGCAAGTTTTCCAGGGTTTCAGACTTTGCAGATTTTGTACGGATATTGGGGTTTTACCACCATTTTTCTTTGTTGGGCCCCAATGATCAAGGCGACGCGTATTTGGGGGGGTACTGCCTCGCAGGGAAAGGCTTTTGGTTTTCTGGATGGGGGACGCGGCCTTGTAGGCGCACTGTTCGGGGCTATGGGTGTTTTTGTTTTTTCTTTATTCCTGGGGTCGCAAATCGCCGAGCCAACCCTCGCTGAAAACCGGGAAGCCTTCAGGTATGTCATACTGGTTGCATCAGGTATAGTTAGTGTTGTAGGGGTCCTGGTTTGGATATTCATGCGGCTGGATCCCAAACAGGAGAAGGACATTGTTCTCGAGCAGATATCCATCCCTCAGATTAAACAGGTCCTTAGGTTGCCATCGGTTTGGCTTTTAATGATCATCATTCTCTGTGCCTATGTCGGTTACAAGATTACGGATGTTTTTTCCCTCTATGCCCAGGATGTGATGGATTACGATCAGGTGGCGTCTGCGCAGGTGGGGATGGTATTGCTTTTTATTCGTCCGCTTATCGGGGTGCTCATCGGGATACTGGCAGATCGGACACAGACCACTTTTTGGCTTCTCGTGAGTTTCGTAATTTCTTTTTTCGGCGCCTTGCTTTTTGCCAGCGGGATCATTTCTGCATCTTCCACCTTGTTATTTTTCATTTCCATCACAGTAGTCGCAACGGGGGTGTACGCTGCGCGCTCCCTCTATTTTGCAGTGATGGAGCGCGGGAGGATTCCACTCGTCCTTACCGGTACGGCAGTAGGCCTGATATCCCTGGTCGGTTATACTCCCGATATTTTTGCAGGCCCGGCCATGGGTATCTTGCTCGATCGTTCTCCGGGCGAGGCCGGGCACCAGGATGTATTCTGGATGCTGGCGGTATTCTCCTTTATAGGGGGGATTGCCGCCTGGATCTATTATCGCAAGTACGGCAAAAGAAATAAGAACCAAATATTTAAAGACTCCCTGTCTTAATTTCTTCAATTAAAAGAAAGCCCTGGCCCTTGGAAGTGCATCGCAATTGGGGATTAGTCCTTTTTATTGTTTTATTCCCTCATTATTAATGGTTCCTTTCAAATATCTTGTAGGAATTTTCGTTATACAGTGTAACCTTTTTAAAAACAGGGAATTATGCTTAAGAAATGTATGTTTGGGATTGGCCTTATACTGACCCTATCTTTGGGTCTTATCAGTTGTTCAAGCGATGATGACGGGGATTCCAGAGACTGTGATTCATGTTCTGCCCAGGGTCAAACTCTTGAAATTTGTGACAACGGGGACGGTACCTTTACCCTATCAGGAGGGGGAGAATCAGAAACTTTTCCAGCCAGTGATCTCGAGGGAGTAGATCCCAGCGAATTCATTGGATTAATCTGCGAACTGGCCAATCTGGGTTCATAACCGGATAACCAATCGCCAATATTAAGCCCAATCCTCAGCGGATTGGGCTTTTTTTTTTACGTAATTCCTTATTATCGGCTGCTTCACAAGGGAATTAAAACGCAGCAAAAGCGTACAATTAATTGTATCTTGAAGCGGTTTAAATCAATCCGTTTAAATAGCCCATATGAAGTTAGATTTACCCTTTGTACGTTCCCAGTTTCCAGCATTTTCTGAACCCACACTCCAGGGCTGGGCATTTTTTGAAAATGCAGGAGGTTCCTATCCCTGCCAACAGGTGGTCCGGCGACTAACCGATTTCTATATGAAGAATAAGGTGCAGCCCTATTATCCCTATCCTGCCTCCCTGCGGGCAGGTGAATTAATGGACACCTCGTACAGCCGGATGGCAGCCTACCTGAATGTCAGCCCTGAAGAAGTCCATTTTGGGCCGTCAACCACCCAAAACGTCTATGTCCTCGCAAACGCCATGCGGCCCATGTGGCAGGAGGGGGATGAAATCATTGTCTCCTGCCAGGATCACGAGGCCAACGCAGGAGCCTGGAGGAGGCTTGCGGATAGGGGAATTGAGGTGATTGAATGGCATGTCCACCCGGAAACGGGCCTCCTGGATACGCATACCCTCAAAGGGTTGTTCACGGATCGGACCCGAATGGTGGCCTATCCCCACTGCTCAAATGTTATTGGGGATGTAAATCCGGTCCGGGAGATTTCGGATCTCGCGCATGACCTCGGTGCCCTTTCTGTTGTTGATGGGGTAGGTTATGCACCTCACGGATTTCCCGACCTTGCAGAAATACGGGCCGATATTTACCTTTTTTCCCTTTATAAAACGTTCGGGCCCCACCTGGGGTTGATGTATGTTGACAAAAACCTGATTGGGAAGATGGAAAACCAATCCCATTTCTTTAAAAAGGGGATCGCCAAAAGTATGATCACCCCTGCCGGCCCCGATCACGCCCAAATCGCCTCGGCCCAGGGAATAATCGATTATTTTGACGCCATTTACGAGCATCATTTTAAGGCCGGGGCCTCCCCCGCCGAGCGCAATATTGCCTTAAACCAGCTATTTCACCAGCATGAAGAACAGTTGATGGAACCGCTTTTACAGTTCCTCAATTCGCGTACAGATATACGGCTCGTCGGCCCCTCCCGCCCAACTTCCCGGGCTCCAATCATTTCTATCCTTCCTTTGAAAAAGGATATTAACGAGGTCTATAAAGCGCTTATTGGCCATAAAATAATGCTCGGCATAGGAGATTTTTATGCAGTCCGGCCCCTTATGGATATGGAGATTCCAGGAGATCCCGGAGTCATAAGAATGTCTTTTATGCACTACACAAGTCCCGAAGAAATCGATCAGCTTATCGATGGGCTAAAAGAGTCTTTATAGTCGTGAATTCTATGTCTGATATATGAAATACCCGCTTGGTCCTTCTACCGACGTAATTCATTTGTTCAGCAATAAACTGCGGGTTTACGGATATTCATTAATCACTATGGACTGATGCTATACTGAACCTCACTTTTAAGGGGAAACACAACATTTTTACACCACTTTTATTGCGTTATCTGATTTTTTAAAATCTATTTTATCGTACCTTGAACCTTTAACATTTTACAAAGTCTTCAGTACGCAGTCGCAGTGCGCAGAATTTCGTGAGCATAGTAAGGAAATCAAAGTCCTTACTGCCAACTCCCACTGGCCGCTGCCAATTTAAACCTTGAACCTCCAACTAAAACACCCACCTATGCGCCTAACACAATCTGCAATCAGTTGCTTTCTTCTAGTATTTATTCTTATTTCAGCCTGTTCTTCCCCTCAAAAAGAAGAGGCCACCCTTTTGATTTACGGAGGGCCTATTTATACTGTGGACACCACCCAGAGTACAGTTGAAGCCGTGGTCACGAAGGATAACCTTATACTTTTTGCCGGCAGCCTAGAGGAGGCCGAAGCTTTCAAAGGAGAAAAGACCCAGCTTATCGATTTGGAAGGCCGGACGATGACGCCCGGGTTGATTGAAGGACATGGGCACTTTATGGGCCTCGGTTACAATGAGATGAACCTGGATCTGATGAACACCACAAGTTACCAGGAAATTGTAGATGCTGTAGCGGAACGCGTGAAAACAGCAGCCCCGGGCGAATGGATTACCGGAAGGGGATGGCATCAGAGCAAGTGGGACGAAATGCCCGAGGAAACTGTAAAGGGTTTTCAAACCCATGATTTGTTGAGTTCGGTATCCCCGGACAACCCTGTGTACCTCAGACACGCAAGCGGACATGCGGGTTTTGCGAACGCCAAGGCCATGGAAATGTCGGGGCTTACACTACTTCCACAGGAAGGTATTGATGTGCTCGAAGTAGAAGGAGGAGAAGTTATCCGCGACGCCCTGGGCAGGCCTACAGGGGTTTTTAATGAACGTGCGCAGACTTTAATTACAAGAAATATCCCGGAAAGTACTCCGGAAACGGATCGTAAAGCTTTTGAACTGGCCGTAGCCGCCTGCCAACGTGACGGCATCACCGGATTTCACGATGCTGGAATTGGCAGGGAGACCATTGCATTATTTGAAGAAATGAAGGCGAAGGGCAAGATGAATGTTCGGCTTTATACCATGCTCACAGGCTGGGATCCGGAATTGCTGGAGGAATGGTATGCGCGGGGACCCCTTGTCGATCCGGATCACCTCCTGACGATTCGTTCGGTGAAACTAAATTGCGACGGGGCTCTGGGCTCCCGGGGGGCCTGGCTTTTAGAATCGTATTCAGACCGGCCCGGACACTTCGGCCATGAAACCCTTCCTATGGATTTTGTAAAGGAAACGGCCCTGAATGGCCTGCAGCATGGATTCCAGGTGTGTTCCCATGCGATTGGAGACCGGGCCAACCGCGAAATCCTCGATAGATACGAGGCTGCTTTTGTGGAAATGCCCGAACGCACAGGAGACCACCGTTTTCGGATCGAACACGCCCAGCACCTGCATCCTGAGGATATTCCGCGATTTGCGGAACTCGGCGTAATCCCGGCAATGCAGGCGATTCATTTGTCTTCCGATCGGCCCTGGGCCATAGACCGCCTGGGGGAACAACGGATTAAAGAAGGGGCATATATGTGGCAATCCCTTTTGGAAAGTGGAATTCCCGTGGTCAACGGGACGGATGTCCCGGTGGAACCCCTGAATCCTATTCCTAGTTTTTACGCGAGTGTCAGTAGGAAAACGCTTAAAGGCACGCCTGAAGAGGGCTATGAACCCAAAGAGCGCATGACACGTGAACAGGCCCTGAAGTCTTACACCCTGGACGCTGCCTATGGCGCCTTCGAGGAGGGGATTAAAGGGTCGATCACCCCGGGAAAACTGGCTGACTTCACTATTTACAGCCAGGATATAATGACCGTCCCCGAGTCGGACATCCTCAATACAGAAGTGGTTATGACCATTTTTGACGGGAGGGTCGTTTATGATAAAACGGAGTAATTGTGCAGTCTTTCGGATCTCAAGCCTTTGAAATCAAAAAACATAATTCCCTATATTTGGGAAGAGGTACTATGAAAGCATTACAAATATGAAATGGAAAGGCAATAGGCAGAGCTCAAATGTCGAAGATCGCAGGGGGCAACGCGGGCCCCGGATGGGTGGCAGAGGTATCAATCCTTTGTTAATAGGTCCATTACTCAGACTTCTTTTCTCGAAAACAGGCCTTATCATTATTGGAATTCTCATTGTCCTGGGCCTGGTTACGGGTGTAAATCCCCTGAGTTTTATCACAGGGGGCGCTGGTCCGGTTTCGGGACAGACCTCGGGTCCATATAAGGAAAGTGCTGAAGAGGCCGAAATGGCTGCCTTCAGTAGAACGATCCTGGCCAACACTGAGGATGTTTGGAACAATCTGATCGACAATTACCGGGAACCCACCCTGGTGCTTTACAGTGGGACTGTTGCTTCGGCCTGTGGCAGGGCTTCCAGCGCCACCGGGCCTTTTTACTGCCCCGGGGATGAAAAGTTATACCTGGACATGAGTTTTTTCGACGAAATGGAACGGCGGATGAATGCGCCTGGGGATTTTGCCCAGGCCTACGTCATTGCCCATGAGGTGGGGCACCACCTGCAAAAATTGATGGGAATCACAGATCAGGTAGACCGGCTGAGGGGGCAAATGTCTACTGCTGAATTCAATAAATATTCTGTTCGCCTGGAATTGCAGGCCGATTTCCTCGCCGGGGTCTGGGCCCATCATTCCCAGGAAATGACCACGGTAAGATTACAGCCAGGCGACCTTCAGGAGGCACTGAATGCCGCCTATGCCATCGGAGATGACCGGCTTCAAAAACAGCAAACAGGCCGCGTGATCCCAGACTCTTTTACCCACGGAACCTCAGAGCAGCGAATGCGCTGGTTTAAAAAGGGATACGATACCGGCGACCTGGAACAGGGAGATACGTTTAGCGCAAACCCCCTTTAAATCCAAAACTATTTCTTCGATTTAAACTACGGGCCTGATAGGCCTGAAGATGCACTGCATATATTTATATCGAAGGCTGTATAGTCCTGATTCTACTCAGCCCTTACGGCAATGGAAGTACCTTCCGTAATATGTGCCGGCATTTCCGCAGTATAGATCTCCTCCACAATTTGGTATAAATCAGGTATTACGGTCCGTGAAAGTCTGGAATTGGAATTTAAAAGGACACAGATTCCGAGGTTGGCCTCGGGAAACAGCGCAATTTCATTTCGGAAATTATTCACACTTCCCCCGTGGTGCCAAATGGTCTTTTCACCAGGCTCCCCGGACTCCCGAAATTTGTGAATCCGCCATCCATATCCGTAATGGGAGGACACGTGACCCGGCCAGCGCTGATAATACTTACTCCGACCCGGGATTTCTACAAATGGTGTAAACGCCTCCTCAATAGCGGATCTGGGCATCACTTCAGGGTTATATCCCAATAAAAAACGCATCCAACGAGCCATATCCCCGGCGCTGGCGTTTATACCGCCTGCAGGGATGGCATTGTAGTAGTTGTCGACAAGTTTACGCGGCCTCCAGCTTTTCCCCCTGCGATAATGGGGTGAAGCGATATTCCCAGAGGCCATTAGGGCTTTGTGATCCATGTTTGTGGAACACATCTCCAAAGGGTTGAATAGCCTGTTTTCAAGTAAAAACGCTATATCTTCTCCGGAAGCCTTACAGAGGATTTCCCCGGAAAGCGCAAACAATGCATTCTGGTAACTATACACGGCTCCGGGTTTACTAATAGGTTTCACCTCATTAAAGCGGCCTGCGATTTCCGAAACGGACAAACCGGCTTCAACCAGGTTGGTATAACTGTGATAGGGAGCTCCGGAAGTATGAGATAATAAATGTGATAGGGTTATGCGATTCGTATTGGCATTGTCCCCCAGCTGAAATCCGGGGATATAATCAGTTACCTTATCCTCCCACTTGACTTTGCCCTCATGCCTGATGTTCGCAGCCAAGACCCCGGTAAACCCCTTTGATAGAGACCCCAGCCTGAAAATAGTACCCCCGTCTACAGGGGCTTTTTCTTTACTGTTTCTCCGGCCAAAGCCATCGGCGTACACAATAGCGCCTTCTTTGACGATACTCACCCCTGCCCCCACGATATCGCCTGAAGCGATGGCTTTCTTAAAATATACATTCAAAGCCTTCCCCAGGGCCGCCTGCTGTGCCTCCGCCCTTTCAAGGGCTTCCCGCTCCAGGGCAGTTTGAATAGGGGTATCAAGGGTCATTGGATGCTTGGCTTCAGAACCGGAAACCGAATGGTTCCCGCTTATGCCAAGGGTTATGAGCGTAAGAATCAAAAAGGCTGAGGGAATAATAATTTTAAGTCGCTGCATGGTCTGATATCCGGTTACCTCAAAGGAATAACCGGGTTAAGATTTGGGAATCACTACATTAATAACCGAAGAAAACTACAATTATTATACAATTTCAGCCTATGATTAGTGTTAAAAATGCACAAACAGTTATCCCAGCCATCCCTCCCGGTCCAGGTTTCTATACTGAATGGCTTCCGACAGATGTTTTTCAGTAATTGTTCTACACCGATCCAAATCCGCTATTGTCCGTGCTACTTTTAAAATCCGATCGTAGGCACGTGCTGAAAGTTCGAGGCGTTCCATCGCCTTTTTAAGTAGGTTTCTGGGCCCGGTCTTCAGGGTGCCATACCGTCGGATAAGGCGAGGCCCCATCTGGGCATTGGAGTGAATCCCGACTTCGGCGTCGAATCTTTTTAGTTGAAGTTCCCGGGCGGCTACAACCCTTTTGCGGATCTGGGCACTGGTCTCCCCCTGTCGGTTTGAGGAAATTTCGTCGAATGGGACGGGGTTTACCTCCAGGTGGATGTCAATGCGGTCGAGCAACGGGCCGGATATGCGATTCATATAGCGGTGCATCGCCATGGGGTTGTTTCCTCTGTCGGCACTACCCGGAAAGTTGAAAAAACCGGATGGACTCGGGTTCATACTGGCAACCAACATAAAACTACTCGGATAGGTAATCGTAAATCGGGATCTGGAAATAGTAATGCAACGGTCTTCCAGAGGTTGCCTGAGTACTTCGAGTACATTTTTTTTGAATTCGGGCAGTTCATCCAGAAAAAGTACGCCATTATGGGCCAGGGAAATCTCCCCGGGCTGGGGATAGGATCCCCCACCGACGAGGGCTATGTCTGAAATAGTATGGTGGGGGTTTCGATAGGGCCGCTCCCATATCAGGCCTGGCTGAGAGGCTCCGGTTGCAACACTGTGTATTTTTGTGGTTTCCAGGGCTTCTTCCAGACTCATAGGCGGGAGGATACCGGGCAGGCGGCGGGCCAGCATCGTCTTTCCGGATCCCGGAGGGCCAATAAGAATAAGATTGTGACCGCCGGCGGCAGCGATTTCCATACACCTCTTGACGGTTTCCTGTCCCCGTACTTCAGAAAAGTCGGGGAAGCCTGAACCGCTTCCTTTTGAAGGGATTCGTGGGAAGGAAGCCCGCTGGAGTCCAGCATTGCCTTTGAAGAATTCGATCACTTCCCCCAGGTTTGACGCCCCGCGGACCTCGAGTCCCTTCACGACAGACGCTTCCGGTGCATTAGCCAGGGGTAGCACAATACCTTTCAGCCCATTCTTACGAGCGGCAAGGGCAATAGGGAGCGCACCTTTTATCGGTTGTAATTGCCCATCCAGGGAAAGCTCCCCCATAATGAGGTAATTGGGTAGTATATCGGATAAAAGCTGACCCGAAGCTAAAAGTATACCAAGGGCCAGGGGTAAATCGTAACAGGCCCCTTCCTTTCGCAGATCTGCCGGGGAAAGATTGATAGTGATCTTTTTACCGGGGATGCGATATCCAATCTGGGATAAAGCTGAGGCGATACGGTAATTGCTCTCCCGTATCGCATTATCCGGCAAACCTACAAGATGGTACCCGACACCCGGGTCGATATTGACCTCGATGGTAACAGGAGTTGCATCAATGCCGTACAGTGCACTTCCATGGATCTTCGAGAGCATGATAGCTTATTAGACTGCAAGGGTAATCCGAGAGACTGTAAACACCTTGCGGCTAATTGGAATCAAGACTTTTGCCAACGGGAATTGAACCCTTAGGGGCTTACCACAGGTATCGCAGAAGTACGCCCCGGAGGTTAAATGCACCTGGCCTGGGGGCTACGGGGATTCCACAACGATGGAGGTACTCAGGGATATCGGTTTACCATAAGCTGTGTATCCTTCCAGGCGGATTTCATATTCGCCCGGCACCTGAGAGGTATAAAAAGAATATGACTTTTCTTCACCCTCTACTGAAATTTCAGGTTCCCACAGAAGTTGATACCGGTAATCCGGTATGTTCTCCAAAAATTCTGTTTGTCGGAAGTAATTTTTCTCCAGGCTCGGGGGGAGAAAGGAAAAACGCGTGCCATTGGGTATATCCCAGTTCTCCAGGAAGGTAGCATCTATCGTTTCGATAACCACCATCCCCTGGTAGTTCGCTCCACCCAACTGGTATTTATCCCGAAGCACTTTAATGGTTTTGATCTTTCGCGCATCGTACCTGAGCAGCGAATTATGGTCCTGGACCAGGATCCCGTCAACTATGACGAGGGGCGGATCTGTGGTATAGTCAGGACCCTGCGGGGCCATCGGCTGGCGTACCCAAAACGTAGGTTCTCCATCATCTTCCCGTTTTACCCAAACGTGTTCTATAAGCTCCACCAGGGTTTCCTCCAGGGTGGAAAAACGTGTATAGTCTTCCAATTGATACTCTTCGGGGATTTCACCTTCAAACGGATCAGCGAACACTGCGGCCTGTAAGGTGTCTGGTTTTACTTCAAAATAACTATTCTCAATCTGGTTGTGAATGCTCCGCCGGCGGATCTCCTCCCCCATCCCGGTTTTAAGTTCAAAATGATAAAAACAGGAGAACTTGCCCTCAAACTCATAGGGAATGTACCATTTAAAATCTACGTTTTCCACGTCCGGCGATACGAGTGCTGCCATTCCCATTTGCGCTCTGTAGGGCCGGGTGAGGTAGGTATAAAATTTGCCCTCTGCATCTGTTTGTACCTTTTTAACCTGAAAGTCAGGACCCGGAAGTGAGATGGCAATCCCCCGGTCTGCCAAGGGTGTACCCTCCGAAGTAGTTACACGACCGGAAATTAATTCGCCCCGCTGTTCCGGAATCGCCAGGATGTCGTTTACCCTTTGCGGGATGCGTTTTAGGAATTTGAGGGAAGACGCCCCAAACTCGGTAGATCGAACAGGTGTTAGTGCCTGTAAATTATCCGTTTTTCGAACCGAAATGGAATAGGACCCGTATCCCCTGGCACCCCTGAAATTCTTAAGGTACAGACGCACTAATTCCCCCGTTTTAAAAACGGCCTTTTCCAATTCTAACCCAAGGTCTTTGGAAAGTGCATTTTTCGCCTTGTCCCCCAAATCCGAATATTGGGAGCCCTTGCATTCCGCACTTAACTTTTCGGGATTTAGAAATACGTTCTGATCAGAACGATATGGGTTCAAAAAAGTCAGGTCCATACTGAAAAACTGGTCAATGCCTGCATTTTTCATCCAATGTGTGTAAGCCACCAGTTTATAATTCCCGGAAGGCAGGTCTGTGGGGAAAAAATAATCTCCCTGCCCCCTGCCCTTTTCAATATCGATTTTCTGTGTAAAAACCACCGTATTATCTTCCCCGATTAGCTGCAGGTAGGCAACCTCACTCAACTCACTGAGTCGGTAGGTCTGTGTATTGATACAGTACAAACTGTAATAGAGGTATTCTCCCGGCATATAAAGGGTGCCAGGGGTATGCATATAAAGGGCCTCCATAGGGATTTCCCTTAAAAGCTCCAGTTCTTCTTCACTGGAAATACGTACCTGTGCGCTAAGCAACAAGCTGCAGAACAAAGTGAGAAGAAGGCCAATATTTTTCAGATGGTTTCGCATATTATCTAGTCAATCCAAAATTCAGGAACTTCATTACTCCCCAGTACCGTACAATCCCCGCATTCCCTCCGGACATATGCATATGTACCCGGGCAGGTCCCCAGCCCTTCGTCGTTGGGTGATATATAGGATATCAGCCCCTGGTCAACAAGCTCCACAATAGACTGCGGGCAGGGATTCGGTGGAAGGGGCTCACAAAAAGAGGAGTGTGCTTCCGGGGAGGAAGTGGGGACACAATTGGTGACAAAAGGTGGCTTTTCCAACTCCGGAAACAGATCTTCAAAATTAAAAAAGAGGCGCTCTTCACGAACCGATGCTACTTCAAAAAATCCTATGACGGGGGCTTCGCTCCGATTGACGGCTTCGATATTCCCACTTAAAAAACCAGGTTGGACGCTATTAAACACAGATTCTGAAGCTGAAAAATCGTTCAGGCTCTGAAAATATGAAAACGCCTGGGCAGATTGGACAAATTGCCGGACCAAAATGCTGTAACGGTGGCTGATCATAAAGTCAGTGGCTCCGAGGAACCGGACGGGATACCGCAGGATCTCGGGATTTGCCAGGGTGGTTACGTCGTTCTGCAACACACGGGTAGAAAGTACGGTCTTGTAGCAGGTTTGTTGTTCTTCGGTTCTGGGAACAATTTCAAGGGTGTATTCTATAGGGCTGGGACAGGGGTCGTAATTGGTAAGGAGAAAATCCCTGGACGTCCATTCCGGGGCAATAATCTTATACGTTTCTTCATATTCATAACGATAGTATAAGGCACCTTCGGACTCAGGGGTACCATCCAAATAAATAAAAACTCCGTCCGTACCGTTTTCATTAGTTCGGCGTTCTGCATACAGGTTATCGATACGGGCAGTTCCGGACAATTCTTCCGGTGTCGATCTGTATATCGCACCATCGGCAGCAGCGATGACCAATTCATATGTTCTGCCCGGTACCACTGCAAATTCACTGTTTGAAACATACACCCCATCTCCGGTATGCCGGAAGGCAAATGTTTCCCCCTGGTTCGTTTCCACGATAACCTGGGCCTGGGTTTCCGGGGGGACACTGTCAGTTTCAAAGCCAAAGCTTCGGGTCAGGCGTACCTGCTGGGTTTTCAGCTCATCTGTCAGGGAGGCTTCTATCACCAATAAGTCCGGCGTGTTTTGTTCTTCTAACTCCACAGTTTCCACACAGGAAAAAAACAGCATCGGAAATACGGCAAGCAGGCAGATGGCCCGGCTCAGTGGACTCCAATTACCCAACAGGCCAAACCTTTTTGAACTCCTCCCCCATCCGGATATCTGTATATAGTTCACGTGCTCTCTCATTCGATCCAGAATTAGGGTCTTATTGTACTTTCAACAGCCGTGTATTCCACACAGGCCAGGGGCTTTGTCAAATAGGGTGCCGCACCCGCAAGCCGGGCACCCTTTTCACGATTAAAGAGGTACGTGGGCAGCATATCTCCTGGGTTGTTTTCAATCAGTCCTTCGCTACTGGCCGATATAAAATGGGCCGGCATATAATTCGATAAATTCTGAGCCATCTCCATCTGTTTCTTAAAACTTGAAATTATAGGTGATAGACGGTACAGGAATCGCAAAAATGGAACTCTGTAAGGCCTTGACCTCTCCATTTTCAGAAACAAAAAACAAAGAATACGGATTGTTTCTTCCCAAAACATTATAGACCGAAATCGTCCAGAAACTATGGGCCAGTTTGTTCTTTTTATGATTTCCCTCAATGTTGACCCCCAAATCCAAACGGATGTAATCCGGTATGCGGAAGGCATTCCGGTCGCTGTAGAAAACGTAATCCGAATTATTAAAATTAAACTGGCCCACGGGATAGGTTATCGGGCGTCCTGTCTGATAGGCGAAATTCAGGGAAGCGCTGTAGCGCCTTGTAAATTTATAATTGGCGATCAGGCTGATGTCGTGCGGCCGGTCGTAATTAGAGGGAAAGAATTCCCCGTCGTTGACACGCTCTTCAGGGAAATCGCTATCAAAACGAATCAGGGACCGGGAATAGGTATACCCAAGCCAGCCGTTGAGTTTACCCTCGGTTTTCTTGAAGAGGAATTCAACCCCATAGGCCCGGCCGTCCCCCTGTATCACTTCAGTTTCAATGGCATCGTTGAGCAGGATCTGGGCTCCAGTTTTAAAGTCGAGTACATCCTGGGACCACTTATAGAATCCTTCCAGGCTAACCTCAAATGCCCCTTCCTCTAAATTCCTGAACAATCCAAGGGTTACCTGCTGTGAAGTCTGAGGCCTGATATTTAAATCACTCAGTTTCCAGGTGTCGATTGGAGAAACGGTGGTGGTATTGGAAAGGGTGTGGATGTACTGATACATATTACTGAACCCCGCTTTGATAGAAAAATCAGGGGTGAGCAAGTACCGTGTTGAAAACCGGACCTCCGGCCCCCCATAAGTCTTAATGGCTTCCCCACTGCCGTAGGTCAGGGTATCGATGACAGTTCCCGAATTCCGGGGCTGCCCGGGGGCATAGATGTTCTGTTCCGAAGGGCCCGTGGCCGCAAAAACAGAGAGCCGTAGCCCGGCGTTCACGCTGAGTCTGTCCGTCACGTCCCAGTCATCGGCTATGAACACTCCTCCTTCTATACCCTGTTCTTTGGGCAAATCCTGGCCCACTACATCCGATTCAGATCCGTCCGGTTCCAGGGTGCCCGGGCGGACATTGTAGAGTTTCCCTGCAAGTCCGAAAGTCAGGCGATGCCGGTCGTTTATACGAAAACGGTTAAAGGCTTTTAATTCCGTTTCCTCCACGGCGTATCCGAGGGTAAAGTCCGTATTGGACTCCGCATCGTACCCGATATCAAAGGCATAACGGCTGTTTGAAAGTGAAAAAGCAGCGTTGTTGCGTTCGCTGAACTTATGGTTCCACACCACCGACGCTGCCCGGTTGGAATAGGAAAAAGTGGAATCCGCCGTCAGGCTGAAACGGTCATTGCTGTAATACCCTGTAGCCTTGATGCGGTTATTCTCGTTTAAACGGTCCGTATAAGTAGCTATAATATCATAAAAAGAGGCGGTGCTGTTGCTTAAGTCTTCGTCATCCAATGCCTGCAGGATCCAATCGGAATAGGCACCCCTTCCCCCGAATACCAGTGATGATTTCCCCTTGCGCACCGGCAGCTCCAGGGCCAGGTTGGCCGTTACCGGCCCCACTGACCCTTCTCCTTTTATCTCCTCTGTATCCCCATCGACGGTTGATATATCGAATACAGATGAAAGCCGGCCGCCAAATTCCACAGGGATGACCCCTTTAAAAATTTCGACCTGTTGGGTCACAAATGGGTTCAAGGCCTGAAAAATCCCAAAAAAGTGTGTGGGATTGTACACAACGGCCTGATTGAGTAAAAACATGTTCTGATCTGTGCGTCCACCCCGGACGTTCAGGCCGACCGCCCCCTCTCCTGCCCTGGAAATACCCGGAAGGCTGGCGGCGACATCCAGGATATTGCGTTCTCCCAGGACGAGCGGGATATCCTTGCTTTCCTCTGCATTAATAACTTCGGTGCCCGAAATGACAGCCTGAACATTTCGCTCCTGCTCGGCCTCTACGACTACCTCTTCCAATTGCTCAACACCTTCCTCTACATACCAGTCAAAGGTCCCGTCATTGTATATAATCATTTGTTTCAGGGTACTTTGCTTTCCAACGGATCGGGCCTGCAATACACTCACTCCGGCCGGCAGCCTGATCTCATAATAGCCGGTTTCGTCTGTGGTCGTCCCTGTCCCGTTTGTCTTGTCGAGGATTACCATATCGGCGATCGGCCGGCCACTTTCCTGTTCCCGCACATAACCGGAGAGCGTAAAAGTGCTTCCCGAAGCAGAGCGATCCTGTTTTCCTATACGTACCGTTTCCACCTGAGCGGACCGTGAAGCCAATTCCCCCTGGTCTACAAATACAGGCAAGGGAACCTGTTGCCGATCTGCAGCCACCGCTACCCCCGGCGGTTGGAGCGAGTCCGGAAGCGGGCCGAAAAAGCCATTGGGCAACGTATCGTAGATCTGGCTGTTTCTGGAAAGGACAAACGTCTTTTCCGAATAGGGGTAAAAGGTGACAGGTGTATCCTGAAGCAATTCAGCCAGGAAGTCCTCGGGTGTAATCTCCGAAAAAGACCCGGAAACCTTCTTATCCCCAAACCAATTCGGCAGGTAATAGAATTGTAAGTCGGATTCTCGCTGTATTTTTTGTAAAACCTCAGGAATGGTCAGCTCCTGGTATTCAATCGCAATAGGTTCGGAAAGCTCCTGGGCCCAAAGGCTACAGCAAACAAATTGCAGTAAAAATGCAATATATAAATGCCTCTGCATTTCGAAAGGTTGGATGAATTGGTTTGTCAGATACCGGAATTACCGGATGAATGAACATGGGTCGGCTAACGGTCAAAATTGAATATAAGGATAGAATTTGAATTTTCCCGGATTTCCTCCTGATTCAGAAGCATTTTACGAAACTTTCCATTGATATAAAGCTCCGCCTGGTCATCGTAATGCGGGCTGAATGGGTTTCCCGACTGCCCTGTAGGGAGGATGCTCATACTCCCTTCGATATCAGAAAAATCGATGACCCTTCGGGTAGACGGACCCACATTTACCTTATAGAATCCCGTAGAATCATACGGAAACGTCAAATTATTGATGACTTCACGGGTGCCGTTCACCGGAAACGGCCCTACATTGAAATAAGGCCGGAGGGATTCCACCCGTCCAAAAGGGTGGTTAAATTCTACTGTATGCACGTCCTTCCATCCCCAATCCCCCTGGTAATCCCCAAAATCCGACCGAATAGAAGCTACAGCAGCTTCAAAAGACTTTGTAATAATATCATCGCGCTGTTCAACGATCTCCGGGGTACCGATATCATCCCACCAAACAGATTCGGTCTTCCGGGACATGGGTGAAATTAACCGCTTGATCAAATGGGTGCTCAGAAGGGATTCAAAACCCTCCATACCCAGCTCGTCTTTAAAGGTAGCACTTAGAAATTCGTAGATCCAACGGTGGAATACGACGGCTTCTTTGCTTTCCAAACCGGCGTTTCCATCCCAAGCTTCCAGGGCCTCGAGCATGCGCTGTGCTTCGGCTTCCAGGCTGCCCTCCGACAGGGCCCCGGCCAGGCTCCGGACAATTTCAGGGTTTACTTCTGAGGTGACATCCGTGATCATTTCCATAACCCCATCCCGGTCCCAGTCATTCCGGGGCTCCAGCAGGGATTCAATCCGTCGCGCCCGGTTTTCGGGAAGGTAATATCCGGGTATAACCCCATACTGACTGCTGTCAGGTTGATTATTTGCAGAATAAACATACCCCCAGGGCGGGTTAACTGTCCTGGGATTTTTATCGAATGGCTGTTGCACTGGGGCGGGCACTGTGGCCCCATCGAGAAAGAGCTTTGTACCCAGGCTGTCCGGATAGGTATGGAGCCTGGCAGCTCCCCACCAGGCGATATTACCCTCGGCGTCTCCATACATGACATTAAGGCCCGGGGCGTGGATATGCTTAACTGCCTTTTCAAAGCTTCCAATGTCTTTGGAATGGCTCATCCCGTATAAGGCCTGGAGGACCTTGTTGGTCCCCTGGGTATACACCCAGGACATGCTCACGGGGTTAGAACCTTTCAGGGATTGCAAAACTCCATTCAGTACTGGTCCCCGATCTGTTTTTCGATAACTAAAAGCCACCGGGTCGGCATCCTTCACCCTGATCTGTTTTTCGATGGTCTCAAAAACACCCCAGCCTTCCGGTCTTTTATAACGGGAAGTGTCAGCGGAATCGGTGGTCTCGGCATAAAAATCAATATCGTCATTCTGAAACATAGTCAGTCCGTAGGCCATTCGACGGTCATGCCCGAGAAGCGGGTACGGCACTCCTGCCAGGTAATACCCGTATTTTTCATACTCCGGTGTTATAATATGCGCCTCGTACCAGACCGAGGGTTGTGCAAATCCGATATGGGGGTCATTGGCCAGGATAACGCTGCCATTTTTCGTTTTGCCCGGGCCAATCACCCAGGCATTGCTACCTTCGAGGGCTGGTAAAGGGCTGTTTTTCAGAATCTTCCGGATACTCGTCGATAGCAAGTGAGCGGAATCGGCAGGGAATCTGGAGTCATAGGTCCGTATCATTGTAGTGTTTGACGGCGAGGTGCCCAACAATTCAGCCACATAATCCGGGCCCAGCCGATCGCTGACCTCCATCAGGAAAGGGTCCGTCCTGTGGGCCATAGCAAAGCTAAAGGCCATATACCCTACTGAATTATAGACATCCTCCAGTGTAAATGGATTCTTATCAATTCCTGTAAGGTAGAATTCTATAGGTGTGGGTCCTTCCTCGATATATTGATTGATGCCATCCAGATATGCCTCTGCCAATACGACAGCCGGGTCTTCAGGATCCACTCCTGCCAACACTTTTTGGGTCTTCTCATCGATTCCCAGGCCCAGGAAGAGTTTATCATTGGCGAGGGCGTCAACTCCAAAAACTTCAGATAACCTGCCAGGAGCTACCCGGCGAAGCACTTCCATTTGCCACAACCTGTCCTGGGCGTGGACGTAACCCAGTGCCCTGAAGGCATCTGGTTCATTTTTGGCATAGATGTGCGGAATACCATAGGTATCAAAATAAACCGTTACACTGTCCTGTAATTTAACCAGTTCTTTGCTCCCTGCGTATTCCGGTTTTTGATGTTGCACAAAAAGAATCCCTGCAAGCAGGATAAGGAGCAGGAAAATACCGAGGATGACCAGAAGGCGTTTTATCAGTTTCAAGGACTTGTATTAAGAATTGAATCCTAAAGATAAGTCCTTTCTGAACAACTCAAAATTCAGGGTTAGACCTATTGGACAGGTCCCGATTCCGGCAATGCAAAAGAATCTGATCCGGACTCAGACAGGTTTTCATAGGCCTGAATCCCCGCATCCAGCCAGGTGCGATAGGTATCCACATCGGTGTTTTGGACCGGAGGCGCCAATATCTCGAGGGTTGGGGAAAGCAGAACGTAATAAGGCTGGGATACCGCACCAAAATTCAAATTCTGGAAGGTACTCCAGTAATCCCCGACAGACTCGATATTTTTTTGATTGCCATTTTCATAAGCAAAGACAAATTGTTGATCTGCAGGGAGTAGTTTTCGCTCGTCCACATAGAGGGATATCAACACATAGTCATCCCTTAGCCTCTGGAACACCTCGGGATCGCTCCAAACCTGTTCTTCCATTTTACGGCAATTTACACAGGCCCAACCCGTAAAATCAAGCAGGATAGGTTTCCCGCTGGAACGGGACTGCTCCAGGCCCTTTTTAAAATCCTTATAGCACTCCAGGTCCAGGGGGCAATCTGATTTCTGATCGCTCAGGGTGTAGAAATCAGGGGGGGGGAAACCACTAAGCGCCTTTAAGGGAGTACCGGTAAACAGGCCATAGGTCAGATAGGCCGCAAACCCGAGAGAAACGAGGGCCCCGCCTATACTCCAGGTCGAACGGCGGACAACAGCACCCGTTTTTTTAAAGCGGAAAGCACCGAGCAAATAAGCCGCGAGTATAAGGGCCAGGAGAATCCAGATACCGAGGAAGACCTCTCTTTTCAGGATGCCCCAATTCCCGATCAGGTCTGCATTTGAAAGGAATTTCAAGGCAAGCCCGAGTTCTAAAAACCCCAGGACTACTTTAACAGTTTCCATCCACCCTCCCGAACTTGGAAGACGCTGCAGCCATGAAGGAAATAAGGCAAATAAGGTAAACGGCAAAGCGAGGGCAAAGCCAAACCCCAGCATGCCAGCGGTCAGGTTTGTGGCGACATCTCCTTCCGAAAGCGCCGTACTGCCGAGCAAGCCCCCGAGGATAGGACCTGTACAGGAGAAAGATACAATTGCCAGTGTAAGGGCCATAAAAAAGATCCCGATCGCCCCTCCGATTCTATCGGAGGCCTGATCAGCCTTTGACGCCCATGAGGAGGGAAGGGTGAGTTCATAGTAACCGAAAAAGGAAAATGCAAAGGCTACAAAGACAACAAAAAAGAAAAGGTTCAACCAAATGTTGGTCGCAATGGTATTCAGGATTTGCGAATCGACGGAATCAAAGAAATGAAAGGGCAGACTGAGCAGAAAATAGATCAGGACAATACAGAATCCATAAAATCCGGCTCGTGCCACCCCTTTGGACCTGCTCTGGGTCTGTTTGGTGAAAAAAGATACGGTTAGCGGGATCATGGGAAATACGCAAGGGGTAAGCAAGGCCAGTAACCCTCCAATAAAACCAAGTCCGAAAATCACCCAGATGCCCTGCTTGCGAGTACTACCTGATCCGGTGTCCTGTAGCAGGCGCTCTTTATTTTTTAAATCTAACAGCAGTGCATCCCCTTTGGCCAGGGTTTCAGCATCGAGCGCAGCCACTTCCGGGACGTACGGTTGGTCCGAGAAGGAGAATAAGAAGGTTTTATCCGCCCCAATGCAAACCTCTGCGCAAGCCTGATAAAACATATCGACCTGAATTCCTTTAATTTTCAGGTCGGTAAGTTGAATCTTCTGGGTAAATCGGGCGGTTTCCTTAAAAAAAGTTTCGTCCACCTCAAAAATCTCACTAAAGGCCGTGTGGGTTTCGCTTTCCATTACCGGTCCCAGGGTCCTGTAACCCTCGCCTTCGTTTTTAAAGGTAAACTCCGTGGGAAGGGCTCCTCCTGGCGGTGTATGCTGGGAATACAAGTGCCATTCGGGGTCTATCCGGGCCTCAAATACCACGGTGTAAATACTGTCCGATTCCCGGACCAGGTCCTGAGACCATTGTACAGGATTAACAGAAGCCTGTGCGTGCAATGTGGGCCCCTGGCTCAGCAAACACACAATAAATACAAGTAAAATCGTTTTTATCCGATCCATTCAATTTTCAGAATTTGTTTTGTCCCGGCCCGAACTTTAAAACGCTCATCCGAACGATGGCCTACCAGCCAGACAACCTCGTTTCCACTGCATAGAATCCACTGGTCCTCTTTTTCAAACAAGTTGAACTTATGATCCTTAAAATACTTGGAGACCTTTTGTTTGCCCTTCATTCCCAGGGGGTAAAAATAATCGCCTTTTTTCCATTTTCGCAATTGCAGTCCCTCCTTTAACGTTTCTGAGTCCACATATAGTACGTAGGGTCCTGCCGCGCCCAATGCGGGTACACTGCTTATGGTTAAATGTGAGGCCACTCCCCTATCACCCGCTGTGGGATAGACCGGGTAAGTTCCTTCATCAGTGGCTGTGAGGGGCCGCATAAGAAGTGCATCCCGGTCCCTGAGCAAACGGTGGCTTACAGAGCGGATTTCCTTTCCACTCACTCCATCTATGAGTCGATTCAGTGCCTTCCAGTCCGTAAAGCCATAGGGTCTGAAAAGTTCGAAAAGATAGGTGTCCAAAGGTTCTAAACGCATCAGGGCCTCCAGCGGGACCTGAATACTGTTGCCCTTTTTCTGAAATACTTCCTGCCGGATATCTGAAATATGGTTTCGCACCAGGGCATTACTGCCACTTAAAAAACCCAATGTCTTTTGAAAATTGGCGAACATCCGGGTATCTGCGCGCTTTAATTGTGGCACCACGGTATGTCGTAATCGGTTTCTGAGATATTTCTCTTCTGTGTTTGAAGAATCCTCCCGCCATGGAATTTCCCAACTTCGGGCGTAGGCTTCTATCTCCGCGCGCTGAAAAGGCAGGAAAGGCCTCCGTATGTTTTGAGCCCGCTCCGGGATTCCCGAAAGACCTTCCAGCCCGGTCCCCCGGATCAGGTTGATCAGAAAAGTTTCTAAAACATCATCCGCCTGATGCGCTGTTACGGTATATGCGAGTTGGCTATTCGCGAGTAATTCCCTAAACCAGGCGTAGCGCAACCTCCTGGCACCTTCCTGAAGTGATAATTTATTTAGGTCGCTATAACCTACTGTATCAAAACTTTTTACATGAACTTTTTCACCCCACTTGCCACCCATTTCCAGAACAAAGGCAGCATCTTCATCACTTTCGGTACCCCGCAGGCCGAAATTACAGTGTGCCACTTCAAACGACAGCCCGGATTCCCTGAAAAGCTGCCAAAGGACCATAGAGTCAATACCACCGCTACAGGCCAATAAAAAAGGAGTGCCCAGCAGTTCCGGAAAATGGGTTTCGATATGTGTTTTAAAACGGGTAATCACATGGCAAAGGTAGAAACAAAAAAGACAGCAGAAACCGGGAACCGGAAGTTCAAATTGTTCCCTAAGCTTGCGAAAAAGTAGGCGCATTCAAAGGGGTTTCCCAATAGACATCATATAAAAAGACGACTTGAAGATGTGAATCACGCGTCTCTATCCTCGAAAGCGACTGCCTGGGGAATGCCACAGGTTGTTCATATCCGGCGCCCTGACCTTATATCGCCAAGCCTCTACAGAAAATGGAATTGTTAAAGGAGTCCAGGAGGGGTTAAGATTCTGAAGGAATGCTTTTAAGGAATGCTTTCAGGGCTTTCAGGTGCTCGGCGGCCATATCCGGATCCGTAATCCCTGTTCCTGGAGTAAAATTATCGTAATACCCTGAAAGCGAAAATGTTGAAATCACCTCCGCTCCTAGGCGCTGGAGCATTTGTTCTACCACATTGCGGGAAGAAATAGCCCCGCGCTTACCCCCGGATGCAGACATCAGAAAGACTGGAACCCCATCGAGAAAGCGCCGTTCATCCCTGGAAAACCAGTCCAGGAGATTCTTAAAAAAGGCAGAGGGATTGCCGTTGTGCTCATTCACAGATAGTACCAAACCCCTGGCTTGCTGTATACGAAGTCTCAACTTTGTGATCTGCCCGGGTATTCCATCTGACTTCTCGAGATCCTCACTGTACATGGGGAATTCAAATCCAGCCAGTTCAACGCATTCAACAGGGTGCTCCTCAATACACCCCGCTGTGAATTGCACCAAATTGTAGTTTATTGAAGTGGATGAATTACTGCCTGCTGTGGCCAAAATTCCGGACATAAAACCTGATTTTCAGCGAAAATAAAGGAATTTAGATGCAATGGGGCATTGTTTTTTGATAATTTTGCCGCCTGAAACATCTGTAACAGGCAGTTGCGAGTATATATGGTATCCGGTTTATGAAAGATCATCCAAAACGACTCTATTTTATAGATGCCATGCGCGCCTGGGCCATCCTTATGATGTTGCAGGGCCACTTTATAGATGGTTTGCTGGACCCGGTGTACCGGGACCCTTCCAATTTGGCATATTCAGTATGGAAGTATTTCAGGGGCATTACGGCTCCTGTCTTCTTTACCGTATCCGGATTTATATTTACCTATCTCCTGCTTCGCGCCCCGAAACAGGGAAAGGACAATCCGCGCCTGCGAAAGGGAATCAAAAGGGGATTGGAACTTATCGCTATCGGATATCTGCTGCGAAGCAATATTTTCGGACTGCTCAACGGAGTGATATATCCCTCATTCTTCCTCGTGGATGTCCTGCATTGTATCGGGATTGCCATCTTGCTCCTTATCGCCTTTTACCTCTTGGTTCCCAGGGGAAAGACAATCAGGTTTGGCCTTGTTTTACTCGCCTCCGGGATGTTGCTTTTTCTATTTGAACCCCTCTATAAGACATGGGATCTCGCCTTTTTGCCTGTAGTACTGGCAAATTATTTTACAAAAGATCATGGCTCAGTCTTTACGATTATTCCGTGGGTGGGCTATGCCTTTACCGGCGGGTTTATGGCGTCCTTTTTTTACAGGTTTCGCCAGCTGAATTTTCTATACCTCAAGAGCACGCTGCTCTTCTTTCTGGGGGGAATCACGCTGATTTGGTTTTCCTCCCCTTTTTTCGAATGGATGGGACAGCAAACCGGGATATCACTATTTCAGGATATTGCCGCCAATAATTACCTGTTTATCCGGTTGGGTAACGTACTGCTTGTTTTCGTGGTATTTATCTTGCTCCGTGGCCTGATGCAGCAAAAGGTTTTCCTCAGTATCGGGCAGCACACCCTTTCTATTTATGTCATCCATTTTATGGTATTGTATGGAAGTCTTACGGGGATTGGGCTATATGCATACTGGTACCACGCCTTATCGCCCGTTCAGGTGATAGTAGGAGCCCTCTTCTTTATACTCTTTTGCACCTGGGCAGCCCTGAAATACAATCAGCACAAAGGAGCCATCCGGGCAGCTATTAGACAACTACTGGGGTGGATAAAAATTAGTGGAATTCAAATAGCAGACAACCTCTTTCGTCAGGCCCGCGTTCTATGGGGACGATTGAGCCGCCTCCTTAGCGGGGCCGAAAACACCTGATCGAAAAAAAACCGCTCCCCTTACGAGTGTAATGCACGATCCTCAGTAGCGGCTAGTGCAGCCTCCTTCACGGCTTCAGCATATGTGGGGTGCGCATGGCTCATACGGGCGATATCTTCTGCAGAGGCGCGGTATTCCATGGCTGTCACTGCTTCGGCAATAAGATCAGCTACACGAGCTCCGATCATGTGTACGCCAAGTATTTCATCCGTAGATTTATCCGCCAGTATTTTCACAAAACCATCGGTGTCCATACTTGCTCTGGAACGCCCCAGGGCGCGCATGGGGAACTGCCCGCTTTTATATGCTATTCCGGCTTCCTTGAGCTCTTCTTCGGTCTTACCGACAGCGGCAACCTCAGGCCAGGTGTAGACCACCCCCGGAATAAGGTTGTAATCGATGTGCGGTTTTTGGCCAGCGATTAGCTCCGCTACCATCACACCTTCTTCCTCGGCTTTATGGGCCAACATCTGCCCGCGAACCACATCTCCAATGGCATAGATATTGGACGCCGAAGTTTGCAAGTGCTCATTGACTTCAACCTGTCCCTTTTCATTAAGGGAAACCCCGGCAGCTTCTGCATTCAGCCCTTCAGTGTATGGCTTACGACCGACAGAAACGAGGCAGTAGTCTCCTTTTAACTCAATTTCTTTATCCTTTTTATCCAGCGCCTTTACAAGGACCTCTTTCCCTTTACGCGTCACCGCATTAACCTTGTGGGAAAGATAGAATTTCATACCCTGCTTTTTAAAGACTTTAGTAAGCTCCTTGGACAATGCGGCATCCATCCCGGGGATAATCCGGTCCATATACTCCACTACGCTCACCTCAGCCCCGAGGCGCCGGTATACTTGTCCGAGTTCCAATCCAATCACCCCACCTCCAATAATGATCATATGTTTCGGGATCTCCCTTAAACTCAGGGCTTCTGTAGAAGTAATCACCCGTTCCTTGTCTATTTCAATAAAGGGCAAAGAGGCAGGTTTAGAACCCGTTGCTATAATACTGTATTTCGCCTCGATTTCAGTTGATTCCGCACCGTCAATGCTAATGTGAGTGGCATCTTTAAAACTCCCGAGTCCATGATACACATCGATGTCGTTCTTACTCATCAGGAATTCGATCCCTTTGGTGGTTTGATCGACCACGCCCTGTTTGCGCTCGATCATTTTTTTCAAATTCACCCGTACCTCCCCGGGAATTTCAATCCCATGCGTTTCAAAATGAGCTACAGCGTCGTGATAGTGATGGCTGGAATCCAATAAGGCTTTAGAAGGAATACAACCCACATTGAGACAGGTTCCGCCAAGGGTGCTGTATTTTTCGATGAGTGCCGTTTTCATCCCCAGCTGGGCACAACGTATAGCGGCTACATAACCCCCTGGTCCTGATCCTATTACTGCAACGTCATATGATTTCATAAAGTGTGGTTTATATTAAAAATACCCCCGGATCAAGATTCAAAATCCGGAGAGGCAAAAATACAAATGTTTTGGTTGATGCCCTCATTCCTGCGGAAAAGTAACCCCTCCTTTCTTCAAAGGGGCAGTTTATGGGTTTGTTTTACCGATTTGATGACAAAGGCACTATGGGTACTTCCGATTTGCGGGCTCCTGGTTAGTTTGGCAACCATAAACTCCCGATATGCCGCCATGTCCCGGACACAAATTTCCAGAAGGTAATCGTACTCCCCCCCTAAGTGATAACAGCTTACTACTTCCTCCAGGCCGCCTACCTCCCTTTCAAAAGCTCCGATCTGGGATTGCACATGTTGGTTTAGTTTTACCTGGCAAAAGACGCGAAAATCCAGGTCGACCTTTTCAGGGTCCAGCAAAGCGACATACTTCAGGATAACACCGCTCCGCTCCAGGCGCTTGATGCGTTCGTAGACAGCCGTTGCCGACAACCCCAGTGCCATGGCCAGAGCCTTGGTTGTAAGTTTGCTGTTTTCTTGGAGTTCTTTGAGTATTTTCTTATCAATGTGGTCCATAGGAATCCGGTAAATTGTCTATTCGAACAGATAATACATATGCTTTATAGATGATGTATCTATTAATTATTAAATATATAGTTTTTATTCAATCATATTTCTTTTTATATTGATTTTATTTCTATTTTATGGTATTTTTACTGTAAAATCACCAGTATTATGGACCACAATGCGCCCGATTCCATTCAGGATTTACAGTATTTTGGAGAATACGGAGGAGTAAATCCTTCAATTTCCGATTCTTCAACCTATACCTTCCTGAATGCCAAGACGATGTTTGACACCTTTGAAGGAAACACGGAAGGATGTTATCTATACAGCAGGCATTCTTCGCCTTCCAACCTGTACCTCGGGGAAGCACTGGCAGCACTTGAGGGTACAGAAAGTGCCAACGTAACGGCAAGTGGCATGGGTGCGATTACAGCCGTTATCCTCCAAATCTGCAGCAGTGGCGATCACATTGTGAGCAGCCGGACCATTTACGGGGGCACATATGCCTTTATGAAGAATTTCCTCAAACGTTTTGATATTCAGGTGAGTTTTGTGGATATCACCAAACCAGACGTTGTGGCCGCGGCTATCCGCCCGAATACGCGTATGATTTACTGTGAATCCGTGAGCAATCCCCTCCTTGAGGTAGCCGACATCCCCGCCCTGTCCAGGCTGGGGAAATCCAACGATATCCCACTGGTGGTCGATAATACCTTTACACCACTTTCCATTGCACCCGCAAAACTCGGGGCCGATATCGTCATTCACAGTCTGACCAAATTCATAAATGGTACCAGTGATACGGTGGCAGGAGCGGTATGCGCTTCCACTGAATTTTGCCTGGCACTTAAAGATGTCAATGACGGGGCCGGAATGCTTCTCGGCAGTACGATGGACAGTTTGCGCGCGGCTTCGGTTTTAAAGAATATGCGAACGCTGCATCTGAGGATGCAAAAGCACAGCGAGAATGCCATGTATCTGGCGAAGAAGTTTGAAGAACTCGGGATGCGGGTCGTTTATCCGGGGCTACCCTCCCATCCCGGGCACCACCTGATGAAAAAACAATATGTACCCTCCTTTGGCTTTGGAGGAATCCTCACCCTGGACGTCGGGACATTGGAGAAAGCGAATGCGCTTATGGAGCTTATGCAAAAAGAGAGTTTGGGCTACCTGGCAGTGAGCCTGGGCTTTTACAAAACCCTTTTTAGTGCCCCCGGGGCCTCCACCTCATCCGAAATACCCGAAGAGGAGCAAAAAGAGATGGGCCTTGGCGAAGGGCTGATTCGCTTCTCCATTGGTCTGGACAGCAATATTGAACGCACCTTCGAACGGATGAAAGCCTGTGTACACCGCCTTGGGATTGTTCCTGAACCTAGCGTATCTTCTTAAGTAAATGCGTTGATACCTGCTAATTATTGTACTTCTGCATAGGAATTACCTCCTTTTTCAGTTGATAATCAAGATATTGCAAAGATATTCCATCTTTGGCGCACAATGACGGCGGTTGCACGATAACACACATTGTCGTATTATTACCTTCCAACTAAACACAATCCATGTCAAAATCCAGTGGGAATAAGTTCCGTCAAGACGAACATATTGTAGAAAACACGGAATTATCCATTTTAGAAGCATTGATTCCGGTTATCGCGCTAATTGGGATGCTGGCCTATAATGTGTATGTCTTTGGTGACGATGCCATTAGCGGCTCGAATCAATTTATCTTATTGATGGGTGGGGCCGTAGCTGCCGTGGTCGGGTTTTACAATAAAGTGACCTTTAAACAGATGCTGGCCGAAGTGGCTGAAAATGTCAAATCGACCACCGGGGCGCTATTGATACTCCTTATGGTAGGCGCCCTTGCCGGTACCTGGCTGATCAGTGGTATTATTCCCGCAATGATCTATTACGGCCTTCAGATTCTCAACCCCACAATCTTCCTGGGGGCCTGTGTGGTTATCAGCGCCATTATCTCTATCGCCACCGGCAGCAGCTGGACGACCTCCGCAACCGTTGGGATCGCCCTGGTGGGAATTGGTGAAGCCCTGGGCATTTCCCTGGGAATGACTGCCGGGGCCATCCTTTCCGGAGCCTATTTTGGGGATAAAATGTCTCCTCTCAGCGATACGACCAACCTGGCCCCGGCCATGGCCGGGGGGGAGCTTTTCGACCATATCCGGTATATGACCTACACGACCATACCGACCATATTGATTACTCTGCTGGTTTTTATCATCATTGGGTTTTCAATAGAGACTTCGGGCAATGCCGATACTCAGGGCATCCTAACCTCCATAGAATCCGCCTTTAACATTACACCCTGGTTGTTTCTGGTGCCCCTGGCGGTTATTTTCATGATTATCCGAAAGACGCCCCCTTTAGTGGCATTGCTCGTAGGCACTTTGCTGGGGGGGCTTTTCGCCCTGTTCTTCCAACCTGAAGTAGTTGCAGGGGTTACCGGTGCGGATAGCCTGAGTTTTGAATCGGGTTACAAAGGAATCCTCAATGCCATTACCATATCCACAGCTATCGAAACGGATAATACTGCCCTGAATGCTTTGTTTACAGCCAAAGGGATGACAGGAATGCTGGGAACAATCTGGTTGATCGTTTGCGCTATGGTATTTGGGGGTGTCATGGACGGCATCGGCGCCCTATCCAGAATTACCAAGGAACTCCTGAGCATGGCCAAGTCCACTTTCAGCCTGTTCGCAAGCACAGTGGGAAGCTGTCTGGCCCTGAACATCACGGCTTCCGACCAATATCTCGCCATAGTAGTTCCCGGGAAAATGTTTGCCAAAGCCTACGAAGATCGCGGGCTTGCCCCTGAAAACCTCAGCCGGACCCTGGAAGATTCCGGAACCGTTACTTCTGTCCTTATTCCATGGAATACGTGCGGGGCCTACCACAGCGGTGTTCTGGGAGTTCCGGTAGCCGATTACTTCTTCTTTGCGGTTTTCAACTGGCTCAGTCCGATAATGACGCTTTTTTTCGCAGCCCTCGGCATCCGTATAAAAAAACTCGTCACCCCGAACCAGGCAGTGTGATCGGATCAATTCTCAACCGGTAAGTAGTGTAAATTTATTCCTAAAGCCTCCTTGTTTTCCTCCCGAGACTTCAGGGGGAGCCCCTTTTTTAATACCTTCGTAAAAAAACAAATTATGGCTACTGTTACATTAAAAGGAAGTGAAATACACACAGTGGGAACCCTACCCGAGACAGGATCCCCGGCTCCCGATTTTACAATGACCCGAGGTGATCTCAGCACTGCCAGCCTTCATGATTTTCAGGGTAAAAAACTCGTGCTGAATATTTTTCCCAGTATCGATACAGGAACCTGTGCGCAGTCTGTCAGAACCTTTAACGAAAAGGCCAGCGGGCTGGAAAACACCCGGGTTTTATGCATTTCCAAGGACCTCCCTTTTGCCCAATCCCGATTCTGTGGGGCTGAGGGCATTGACAATGTAGAAATGCTCTCGGATTTCAGGGACGGGAATTTTGGGGCGTCTTACGGCCTGAGCTTTTCAGATGGGCCCCTGGCCCCTTTGCATTCCAGAGCGGTAGTGGTTATCGACGCCAAGGGCAAGGTGTATTATACCGAACAAGTTCCTGAAATTGTGGATGAACCCAATTACAGCGCTGCCCTGGAAGCAATCCAAAATGCCTGATACCTCCTATTTCCGCAACAGGATCCGAAGTATCGGATTTGCTGCAAAAGGCGCCTGGATACTGCTTAAATCTGAAGCGAGTATCCAGGTGCAATTTGTAATCGCCCTTGCCGTGTGCCTGGCGGGGTGGTACTACCATATCAGTCCCCTGGAGTGGGTGGTTCAGGTGCTTGCGATCGGAATGGTCATGGGCCTTGAAGGGGTCAATACGGCTATAGAGTCCCTATCGGATTATGTACAACCTGAACGGGATTCCAGAATCGGTCACATAAAGGACATTTCTGCCGGGGCTGTACTGATTGGAGCTGTTGCCGCAGGTATCGCAGGCCTTATCATTTATCTTCCAAAGATTTTTAGCTGACCTCCAGAGGTTGGCTTCCTTTGTAAATTCGTAATTTAGCCCCGTTGTTAAGACAACCGCATGGCCAAAACAAAACGCAGAACACCGGCATCCAAAAAAAGGAAATCCCGCGGGCTATCCAGGCAGAACAAGATCATCCTGGGAAGCCTGCTGATTTTGCTCAGTTTGGCCCTGTTCTTTAGCTTTATCTCTTTTTACTTCACCTGGCAGGAAGACCAAAGTCTGCTCAGCGAATTTGCCAACAGGGATAAGTCAGCAGAAAACCTGTTGAACAAATTTGGAGCCGCCATCAGTCATTTTTTTATGTATAAAGGCTTCGGACTGGCCTCATTTATTTTTCCCGTGCTCATCTGTATTTCGGGTATCTATCTTTTTCTGGGTATTCCCGCCAAAGGCCTGCTTTCCCGATGGATATGGGGCCTGGTGCTGGTGATCTGGCTCTCGATTGCCCTGGGCTTTTTTGCGGCACAGAACCCACTGCTCGGGGGGCAGGTGGGATATGAAATGAATTTATTCCTGCAAGATTACGCCGGAAAAATCGGGGTACTCCTACTCCTTATTTTAGGCCTGGTTATCATTATGGTCCGCCTCTTCGATTTTACACCGGAAAAAATGGCCAAAAGCTTTTCAGGCCTCGGCACCCTTATTCCAAGCCGGTCTTCGGTTCCTGAAGAATCTCATGGATACGGGAGTTTGGAATTAGATCCGAATTCAGTTGAAACCCCGTCAACTCCCCCTCCGGATCCCTATACACACAAAAAAGACATCCCGGTCATTGAAGAGGAACCCGAAGTTGAAACTAAAGAAGTGACTTCGGATGAATCGGAAATTCAAATGGAAGTGTCCCATGCGGTAGATGAGGTGGAAGAAACGGATGCCCTGGCCGATAAACTGGTCGAGGATTTCGGGGAATTTGACCCTACCCTGGAGCTCCCTAAATACAAGTTCCCGCATTTAGACCTTCTGGATTCCCATGGGGGAGGCGGGGGAATCACCATCAACCAGGAAGAGCTCGAGGAGAATAAAAATAAAATTGTCGATACCCTTAAGAATTACAAAATTGGTATTGCCCAGATTAAGGCCACTATTGGTCCGACCGTTACCTTATATGAAATTGTGCCTGAAGCCGGCGTTCGGATTTCGAAAATCAAGAACCTAGAAGATGATATCGCCCTCTCTCTGGCCGCCCTGGGGATTCGCATCATTGCTCCTATTCCCGGTAAAGGGACCATAGGGATTGAGGTTCCGAACAAAAAGCCCACAATAGTCTCGATGCGCTCCGTGATTGCTTCCAAAAAATTTCAGAATGCGGAGATGCAATTGCCAATCGCTTTTGGAAAAACGATAAGCAACGAAACCTTTGTAGTGGATCTGGCTAAAATGCCCCATTTGCTTATGGCCGGGGCCACCGGGCAAGGTAAATCAGTTGGGCTTAACGCCATCCTTTCATCTCTTTTGTATAAAAAACATCCGGCAGAGGTCAAGTTTATTCTGGTGGATCCCAAAAAAGTGGAACTGACGCTCTACAATAAGATCGAGCGCCATTTTCTGGCAAAACTCCCGGATAGCGAAGAGGCCATTATTACGGATAATACCAAAGTCATCCATACCCTGAATTCGCTTTGTATTGAAATGGACAACCGCTATGAACTGCTCAAAGCAGCCATGGTTCGGAATATCAAGGAATACAATGTGAAATTCAAGAGCAGGAAACTCAATCCGAACGAAGGGCACCGCTTTCTTCCCTATATCGTTCTGGTTATTGACGAATTCGCCGACCTGATTATGTCTGCGGGAAAGGAAGTGGAAACACCTATTGCCCGTCTGGCGCAGCTGGCTCGGGCCATTGGTATCCATTTAGTTATCGCGACACAACGCCCATCCGTAAATGTGATTACCGGCTTGATTAAAGCAAATTTCCCTGCCCGTATCGCCTTTAGGGTGACCTCTAAAATCGATTCCAGAACCATTCTGGACACACAGGGGGCAGACCAGCTTATCGGACGTGGAGACATGCTCTACACCCAGGGGAATGAAATTATTCGGCTGCAATGTGCCTTTGTCGACACCCCCGAAGTGGCTAAGATCACAGAATATATCGGATCACAACGGGCCTATCCGGATGCCCATTTGTTACCCGAATATATTGGGGAAGACTCTGGCACAGGAATTGATTACAGCATCGAGGACCGGGATGCCATGTTTCGGGATGCCGCGGAAGTCATTGTCACCGCCCAGCAGGGTTCAGCTTCCCTTATTCAAAGAAAATTAAAATTGGGGTATAACCGCGCCGGACGGATTATTGACCAATTGGAAGCCGCGGGGATTGTAGGCCCCTTTGAAGGTAGTAAGGCGAGGCAGGTGCTTGTAACAGATCTGGCCGCCCTAAAGGAATTGCTTAACAACGAAACAAACGGATTAGCATGAAACCCAGAATTATAACGATGCTGCTGATGTGGTGCTGCCTTGGGGCTTTACACGCCCAGGATGCCGCTAAAGCCAAAGACCTGCTGGACGAAGTATATGCCAAAGTAAAGGGGTACGACAACATTGTAGTGGACTTTAAGTTTGACCTCTACAACAGTGAAGCCGATGTGCGGCAGGAAACCCGGGGGAATGTCAGTCTGAACGGGGATAAGTATTACCTGAACTATATGGGGGCAGAACAGTTGTACGACGGAAATAAAGTATACACTATCGTCCCGGAAAACGAAGAAGTGACCATTGAAGACAAATCCTCCGAAAGCGGGACGGTAAGCCCATCTAAAATGCTGACCTTCTACCGGGAGGGGCACCGACTGGACTGGGATATCCTTCAGGATGTTCAGGGGCGTAAAATCCAGTATGTAAAGCTCACACCGATTGACACAAATTCAGAAGTGGCTTCGATACTTCTGGGTATAGATGTGGAAACACAACATATTTACAAGCTTATCGAAACCGGAAAAAACGGTACGAAAACTACCATTACCGTTAATTCATTTAAAACAAACCAACCCCTTCCCAAAACACTATTCACTTTCGACGAAAAGAAATACACGGACGAGGGCTACTATATTATCAGGAACTAAGGCTTTGAGAATACTAGATCAATATATTCTGAAGAGGTTTTTGATGAACTTTTTCAGTTCGTTTGTGATCCTGATGTTCATCTTTATTTTTCAGACAATCTGGTTGTTTATCGATGACCTGGCCGGTAAGGGACTTGATTTTGTCATCATAGGAAAGTTCCTTTTCTACCTTCTTCCCAACCTTACGGAAAAAGTGCTTCCCCTAACTGTCCTGCTCTCGTCTATCCTTACTTTCGGGGCCTTGGCAGAGAACTATGAATTTGCCGCTATGAAAGCCTCCGGGATTTCCCTCCAGCGCGCCATGCTCTACCTTATCGTATTTGTTGTTTTTTTAGGTGGGGTCGCCTTCTATTTTGCCAATACGGTAATCCCCATCTCCGAACAGAAGATCTACAACCTCAGGAGAAATATTGCTACCATGAAGCCCGCCGCTGTAATCGTGGAGGGGGTCTTTAGTGATTTTGAAGGACGAAATATCAAAGTCGGGCGCAAATACGGAGAGAATGACCGCTTTCTCGAGGATGTGATAATCCATATGAAATCACGACTTCAGCGCAATACGACAGTCATCCGGGCGGAGAAAGGGGAACTGGTCAGCGGGACGGGTTCTGACATCATCCAGCTCAAACTTATGGATGGGCACTACTACGAAGAGCTTATTCAGAAATCAGGTACTGCAGGAAATTCACATCCTTTTACCAAAGCGGATTTCGACACCTATGTCATGAATATTGAAATTCCCGATAACCTCGAAGACCTCGAAGCCGACCGCAATGTAGAGACCGACAAAATGAAAAACGTCAGTCGCCTGATTACCGATATCGATTCAATAGAAGTACACAACCGAAACCTGGTAGATGCCTTTTCGAGCAGTATCTCCAGTCGGATGGGGGCTTTTCCCCTGCGCGATCGCGACAGTGTGCCTGCCGTTTCAGATTCTATTGTCAATAGGTCGGACTCCCTGCGCCAAACCGCAGACTCTCTGTTAAAAACAGCTGTGTCTAATGTCACGGCTGGGGGTTCCGAAACAAAACCCTCAGATTCCCTTGATACAAGCGGGAATATACCCCAGGAGGTATTGTCACAAAAAACGGCCAACCTTAAAAAGCAGGAACGCCCCTATGTGGAAGGTGACCCCCTGAGCCCATTTAAAACCTGGGAGCAGGGCCAGATTCTGGACGCTGCTAAAAACGCTGTCCGGAACCTGATGAATTCCGTCAGGGGCAAAGGGGAAGATTTGGAGTTAAGCTATAAACGCTACAATTTGCACATCCTGAGCCTGCACAAAAAATTCGCACTGGCTTTTTCGTGTATTATCCTCTTTTTTGTGGGGGCACCCCTGGGTGCTATTATTCGTAAGGGAGGCCTTGGCCTGCCGATGGTCATAGCGATTGTACTGTTTTTGGCGTATTATTTCTTTGGGGTGTTTGCCAGTAATTACGCCAAGGAGGGAAATATTCATCCCATCCTCGGTGCCTGGTTACCCACCCTGATTATGCTACCCCTGGGGATATGGCTTACGCGACGCGCAACGGCGGACAGAGGTCTGATGAGTTTCGGACACTTTTTAGATTTTATCAAAGAACGATTTTCACGTGCTAAAAAAGCAGAATAAGAATATGGAGGGTAAATTAAAACTCGATACTATCGAATCGGCTATTGAAGACATTCGCCAGGGCAAAGTTATTATTGTTGTGGACGATGAAAACCGTGAAAATGAAGGGGATTTTATAGCCGCCGCAGAAAAAGTCAGCCCGGAGATGATCAATTTTATGGCCACTCACGGGCGGGGGTTGATTTGTGCGCCCCTGACTGAAGAGCGCTGTGAAGACCTTAATCTGAATATGATGGTGGAGAACAATACGGTCCTGCACCACACCCAGTTTACCGTATCTGTAGACCTGATCGGACAGGGCTGTACAACGGGAATCTCGGTCCACGATCGCGCCAAAACCATCAAAGCCCTGGTGGATCCGGGCACCCGTTCGTCCGTGCTGGGACGTCCGGGGCATATTTTCCCCTTGCGCGCCAAGAACGGAGGCGTCCTGAGGCGAACCGGCCATACAGAAGCGGCTGTGGATTTTGCGCGTTTAGCGGGATTTGCCCCAGCGGGCATCCTGGTGGAAATCCTCAACGAAGACGGGACCATGGCGCGTCTTCCGCAATTGCAGGAGGTCGCCAGGCGATTCGATTTAAAACTGGTGTCCATCGAGGACCTCGTGGCCTACCGCATGCAGCACGACAGTCTTATCCATAAAAAGGAGTCTTTTGAACTGAAGACCCGCTTTGGGGAATTTCAGCTCCACGCCTATCAGCAAACCACCAATGACCAGGTCCATATAGCGCTAACCAAAGGCAACTGGAAAACGGGCGAGCCCGTGCTGACCCGAATCAATTCAACCCTGGTAAACAATGATATTCTGGGAACATTGACCAATGACGCCGAGAAGAAACTGGACGATATGTTCAGGGCCCTGAACGAGGAAGGACGCGGGGCAATCGTTTTTATCAATCAGCAAAGTGAAACCCTTAACCTCCTTCAACGCCTGAAGGGTTTAAAGGAGAACCAGGAAAAAGGGGTTATGAAGGCCCCGGGGATTCCCATGGACAACAAAGATTTTGGTATTGGCGCACAGATCCTGCACGACTTAAGGATTCACAAGCTGCGTCTGATGACCAATAATACCCAATCCAAACGCGTGGGTATTGTGGGCTATGGTCTGGAGATTATCGACTATGTTCCCTATTGATCCAGGGCGGCAGACACCACTTCTTTCAATATCCCACAACGAGTTTGGAGCGCTTTTTCGTCCCAGGACAGTTTCACCAAAATAGAGAGGTTCCGCCCCATCCAGTGGTCCGAAGCTTTAAAGGATTCGTTACGGGTGGCCTGAAACTGATTGACCAGAGCATCGGGTAGTGGTGAAAGGGATTGCAGGTTTTTCAGGTGGTCCCATTTACGGTGGTAGTGCCAGTTGTTGTCATACCAGAAGAATACACCATCAAAACCGGCTTCGCCCAGATCTTTAGCAGCCTGGCGCGCCTTATTTTCGTCCGGCATAAAGAAATTAAGGAACGAATAATTCTCAACCCCACCTTTCGGCACCCTGCGCAATTGTACACCTTCCAGGGGCTCTAAAACACTCCTTAACCGGTTGTAGTGTGCCTTCTGAATATCTAAAAATTCATCGAGCCGGCCGAGTTGTACCAGGCCAATGGCCGCATTGACCTCCCCTATTCTGTAATTGTATCCCAGGTGCGGATGCGTTTCGGCTCCCCGATCGGACCCGATATGGTCGTGCCCGTGATCACT
>Ga0272441_10000198_pt1 | contig 136159 bp, 81 predicted proteins | sample SSMProp6N_FD_193582 | JGI IMG/M metagenome (GOLD analysis project Ga0272441, IMG submission 193582) | Marine sediment archaeal communities from Little Sippewissett salt marsh, Falmouth, MA, United States - SSM-Prop-6N | ecosystem: Environmental > Aquatic > Marine > Wetlands > Sediment ...
CGTACTCGATGCCCGTAATCGCCGGGATGAGCGACGCCAATTCCTGGGCGCTCGCGAACGCCGGCACGTTCGGCTCGCTCTCCAGGAGGTCCACCACGTCCGCGATGAGCGCCGTGTCCAGGCCGATCGCCTCGCCCAGCGTCGCGCCGGAGGCGAACGGAATCTCGGCGTCGAGCAGCGCCGACGCCTGGAAATCCGTCAGCCACTGCGCCAACTGCCCGAACACGCCCACCATCGCCGTCGGCGATATCGCCGTGAACGACGTCAGCCCCGCCGGCAAATCAATGTCCACCACCGGGTCGAAGACGAAACCGCCGCCCGACCCGCTGAACAGATCCGTATCCTCGACCGTGATGGCCGGCTGCAACGGCCCGGTCGGCGTGCTCCACCCGCCAATCGTCGCCGAGATGGGCAGCGTCACGTTCACCGACCCGGCCGGCGCGAGCGCGACGAGCGTGGCCATGGGCGTCGTCGCAACCTGGCCGAGCGTCATCTCGGCCCCGCCGTTCACGCTCGCCGCCAGGTCCACGTCCAGCAGGAACGAGCCGTCCACGACGTCGGCGCCCAGGAACCCGACGCTCGCGCCGAAGTCGAGGTCGGCGGCCGTCGCGTCGGCCTCGACGAGCAGATGGTCGATCTCCAGGAACCCGACGTCCGCGGCCGCCGTGCCGCGCGCGAGGTCCACGCCCACGGTCACGTCGAGGGCGACGGCCACCGTCAGGCCGAGGTCCGCCGAGGCGTCGAGGCCGAGGCCAGCCTCGGCAATCTGCTCGCTCAGTTCCATTTCGAGCAGCCGACCGAACGCCGAATCGAAGTGGAACGTAATGGCCAGCCGCTCCGCCGTGTTGCCCACGACCTCGGCCACCGAATCGAAGCCCGGCAGCCCCGCCAGGTGGCTCACCAGGGCCGCCGCCGTCGGCGTCGGGGTGCTCGCGAACCAGTCCACCACCGGCTGGTACACGTCGTCGCGCAGGGTCTGGCCCAAGTCGACGATATCGCGCAGGGTCTGCGGCAACCGGGGGTCGTCATCACCCTGGTTCAGCGCCAGGAGCGGAATCTCGAACCCGAGCCGCGCATCGTCCAACACGCCGTCGCCCAGGTCCGCCAGGCCGTCGAGCGTGTCCAGCAGCGCCGATTCCAGGCTCCCCGAGATCGGGCCCGGCGTCGGTGCGGCAAAGCCCACGTGCAACACGTCGGCGGCCTCGGTGCCCGTGTGGGCCGTCACGCCCGAAAGCGACGGGTGGCTGTTGATGGCGTCGACGATGAGTGTGTTCGCCGCCGCCACCTCGATCATGACGAGGCCGTGCGGGCTCGCGCCGGCGTCGTACAGCGCCACGACGAGGTCGACCATGCGCTGCTCGTCGGCATTCAGGGGCGAGCCGGACGGCCCGCTCGGCGTCTGGGCGCCCGCCGGCACGTCGAAATCCACCTCCATGCCGCACTGGTGCAGCCGGCCCGGGTCGCCGGGGTCGCGCGTGTCGGCGGAACTCCAGCCGTCCGCGGTGCTGAGGCCGGCCACGTCTGAGAGGCCGACGCCCGGCACGGCCGCAACGGCGGCGGCGACGGCATCGACCAGCCAGTTCGTGCCCCAGGGTTCCGGACCGCCCACGCCCGCGAGCGCCGTCCACGACGGCGCCGCCGAGGCGTTGAGCCACTGGACCGTCGTCGCGCCGAGGGAACCGGCGGCGGCGCCGGGCGCGAGGTCGCCCTCCGGGTCCACCGCGGCACGGAACAGTTGCAGGGCCTCCTGCGTCGCGAGGTCCAGCACGTTCGTGACGGCGAGCGGGTTGCCGACCGCGTCACCGAACCCGAGGACGTTCAGCCGCTGCTGAGCCCGGGCGTTGGCCATCGCCCCGCCGGCCACGACGGCGCCGTCGCCGGCTGTGGAGTAGCCGGTCCCGATGTCGACGACGGCCGTGTGCTCGTCCACCGTGCCGCCCGTGTCCGTCCGCAGGGTCAGGGTAATCTGGCCCTGGAAGCCGGCCGAGCCGGGGTCGGCGTCGCGCGGGAGGCCCGACTCGGTCGCCGGCGCCAGGTACAGGTCGCCGACGAGCGGGTCCGCGGGCGTGCCGGACGCCGAGAGCAGCGTCGCCAGCACGTCGGAGCCGTCCTTTAGGAGCAGCGTGGCCCCGCTCGGCTGGACGGTGAGCGGCCGGGGCACGCCGGTCGTGAGTTCGGCGTCCAGGAGGGTGTACGGGTCGCCGCCCGCGTGCGGGGCGATGGCGATCGCGATGAGGTCGCCGGCGGGTCCCGCAGCGGCCAGCGACACGCCGCTTGCGCCGATGACGTCCAGACCGTCGCCCGCCGGGTCGACCGGTTCGACGACGGACCCACCGTCGCCGGACGCCGGGTCACCCGTGGCGAGCGGGTCGAGGAGCGTCGTATCGCCGCTCAGCAGGAGACGGTCCTCCAGCCGCTCGAAGTGCGGCATGGGAATCGAGGCCGCCGGATACCGGGCGTCGTAGTCCAGCATCCGCATTCGAACCAGCAGGCGGCGATACACATCGCGCAGCCTCTGCACGGCATGCGAGGAAGCAGACACGGCCAGCCCCCTTCCGTTCGGCTCGAAAACCACGCCTATTGGGCGGGGCCCGGTTCGCACCCCAGCACGGGCGCCCGTACGGCAAACTCACTGGCCCTGCACCGTTACCCCAGAACAGGGGTGTCACAGAATGTACTAATGAACCCAAACCCCCACTGGAGTTTCAGCCTCTGGACAGAGAGGTGACGCGCAAAACCGGCGTCTACAGGTGCAAACCCTCCCCACGTTGTGGCTGCACCCGGACCGCTCGCTCTCATCCCAAATCTGCCGTAAGTGTACCTCAGAAAATCGCCCTGGTCAAACCGGGTAACGGGGATAAATAGGCATTCTGGACCGATTATTAAGACCGCGGCAACCATCTCGCGCGGCGGGCCCGCCTGAGGCGGGTCAATCTCCCGACCTGCCACGACGACGCCGCGTCAGTCGGCCCCGGCGGGGCGCAGCGTCACGGCCTTCAGGCCGATGACCTTCCAGGACGGCAGCGTCCTGGGGCGAACAGCAATCGTGCAGCGGCCGGCCGCCGGCAGGGCGAGCGTGCCGACGGCGTCGGTTCGGAAGGTGGCCCAGGATCCGGTCTCGGCGGCGGCGGCGACGAGGGAGACCTCGCCCGCCGCCACGCTGAATCGGCTCCCGCCCGCGCCCGCGGCGCACGAGTAGGTCACCTCGACCGCGTAAGGCCCCGGCTTCTCGACCGCAACCTCCCAGGACACGTAATCCTTCGGGTCGTTCCAGTAGCCGATGTTGTCCTTGCCGCCGCCCACTTCGTACCTCGGCGTGCGGCCGTGGATGTCGGCGTCGCGGGCGGGAAGCACGAGCGTTCCATCCTTGGCCGGCCGGATGACGTCGGCCCACGGCGCGGGGCGCAGGCCGCGGCCGGCGATCTTCAGCACGGGTGCATGCGCGCACGGCATCTCGGCCGGCAGGGTGACGGCGAGGCCCTCGTCGGTCTGCTTCCAGGCCACGTCGCCGGCGTGGCCGAGCAGGCGGACATCGGTCACCGTGCCCTGCTCGCCTTCGGGCAGGCGGCCGAGCGAGCGGACGAGGAGGCGCCCGTCCTCGGGCCGGCCGAGGGCGATGGCGTAGAGCACGGGGCCCCGCGTGGTGAAGCGAATGTCCGACGCGCCCATGGCGGTGTAGCGGCGCTCGTTGAAGTGGCCGCCCTTGCCCTTCCGGCGGCCCTCGCCGAACACCTTCCACGGCCGGGTGCCGTAGATGGCCTCGCCGTTGACGCGCATCCAGGCCCCGAACGCGTGGAGGAACGCCTCCTCGCGGTCGTCAATCGTGCCGTCGTGCTTCAGCGGAACGTTCAAGAGCAGGTTGCCGTTCTTCGAGACGATGTCGGCCAGCAAGGCAATGACCATGGCCGGCGACTTGTACGTCATCCCCTGCCGGTAGAACCAGTTGCCGATGCACGTGTCGGTCTGCCAGGGGTCGGGGCTGATGGCATCGAGCACGCCGCGCTCCACGTCCTGGACACCGATGCCCGGCACGTAGTCGCCGTGGTCGGTGCGGGGGCGATGGTCCTTGAGGCAGTAGACGGCCTCGAGGCGGCCGTCGCGGCGGGCCACGTTCGCGTTGTAGAAGTGGGCCAGCAGGCTGCGGCCGACCTCGCCGAACGGCACCGCCCCGTCGGAGTACATGAGGTCCGGGTCGTATCGGTCAATCAGGTCGCGCATGCGCCAGAACCAGTTCCGCGGCCACCAGGCCGGCGGGTTCTCGGGGTACGTCGCGCGGGTGTCGTCGTGTGGCGGAAAGTAGAGGTCCTCGTACACGGGGTCCCGGCCGTCGTACGGCACGCCCTTGAAGGCGCCCTTCGTGTCGGCACCCTTGTTCGTGTTGAACCAACTGTACGACCGGGCCAGGTGCTCGGTCACGCCGAACCGCAGGCCGTGCGCGCGGGCCGCCTTGGCCCAAAGGCCCACGAGGTCCTGCTTCGGGCCGACGTTCACGGCGTTCCAGCGGTGGTACCGGGAATCCCAGTTGTCCCAGTTATCGTGGTGGTTGGCAAGCACGACGAAGTACTTCGCGCCGGCCTCCTTGTACAGGGCCATGAGACGGTCCGGGTCGAACTTCTCGGCCTTCCACGCGCGGGCCAGATCCTTATACCCGTGTTTGGACGGATGGCCGTAATGCTCCACGTGATGCGTGTACTGGGCGTGGCCTTCCACGTACATGTGGCGGGCGTACCAGTCGCCGGCCTCGGGCAGCGACTGGGGCCCCAGGATGCCCCAGATGCCGAGTTTGGCGTCGCGGAACCAGGCCGGGCACGCGTACTGCACGAGCGATTCCCAGGTGGACTCGAACGGGCCCTGGGTTATCGCAACCGTATCGGGCACCGGCTCGGCGGGCGGGGGCAGATTCTCTGCACCACGCACCCCCGCCGCCGCGAGGCCGACGGCGAGCAGCGCAAAACACAGGCCGAGAGCACCAAGGGGTGGGCGTTGCATGGAGCGTGTCGTCCTTTGTTTTGGAATCCCTGGAGCCACTGGTCCCGGCGCGCCGGGATCCGCCAGTGTTCCCCGAAGTCGAAACGCACTGGCGGGCAAGCCGCCAGTGGCACCCCCTGAATCAATGCTGACACAAAACTAGCCGTACCGCCCGTACTCTGCAATCGTGTCGAACATGGCCACGACGTTTTCGACGGGCGTTTCCTCGAGGATCGTGTCGTGGCTCGCGCCGGCGACGAACCCGCCGCCCGGGGCCATGATGTCGATGACCTCGCGGGTGGCCTGCCGCACCGTCTCGGGGGTGCCCTCGATGAGCACGTGGTGCGAGTCGATGCACCCGTTGAAGAGCAGGCGGTCGCCGAAGTTGCGCTTCAGCGCCGCGAGGTCCATCCCCACGCAACTCGGCTGGACGGCGTGGACGCCGTCGAGGCCCGCCTCGATAAGCATCGGCATGAGCGGCGCGAAGCCGCCGCAGCAGTGCAGCAGCACCTTCAGGCCGTAGGCGTGCCCGAGGTCGATGAGGCGCGCCATGTGCGGCAGCACGAACCGCTCGAACTGCGCGGGGCCGAGCAGCGGGCCCGTCTGGCTCCCCAGGTCGTTGCCGACGAAGAAGATGTCGATGGCGTCGGCGGCCGCGTCGAAGATACGCCGGCTCACCTCGGCGTAGTAGTCCACCATGTGGGCCATGAGGGCGTCGACGACGTCCGGCGCATCGTACATCGCCATGTACAGGTTTTCCATGCCGAGGAGGTCGATGGCGTCGTGCCAGAAAGGCGACCAGTCGCCGCCCAGGATGGCGTATCGGCCGCCCCACGCCTCGGCCTCGGCGCGGATACCCGAGACGTCCATCGACGCGGGGTCCGGCCACGGGTAGTCATGGACGCCCTGAAGCGAGGCGCCGGCGAGCGGATGGCTCATCGGCTGGCCGTAGCCGAGCCCCTCGCGCTCGATGCCGAACGGCGTGCGCGAGGTGGCGCCCTCCGAGAGCGCGGGCTCCGGCCCCGTGCAGGTGGCGAAGACGCGGCGAAAGTCGTCGCCGAACCGGACGCGCAGGGCCTCGTCGTCGTCGATGCCGAGTTCGCGCTTCGCCTTGGCCCAGAACTCGGGGCTGGCTCCGCACCACTTCGGCACGGCGTCGGGCTCGCGGTGCGCGAAGGCCGTCATGACCCGTTCGCGGGGGGTCACTCGCAATGGAACACCTCCTGCATGGCGGCCCAGAACTCGCCCGGCTGCCGCGACGGGAGCGGATCGAGCAGCGGTTTGCAGACGTCCCACCATGCCTGCGTGGCGGGGTCGGCGGCCATCCGGGCCATGTCGGCCTCGAAATCATCGCCGTGGTACTCGAAACAACTGAAGAGGACGCCGTCCTTCTCGTAGATGGAGTAGTTGCGGATGTGGCACGCGCGGATCATGGCGAGCACGCCTTCCGGCACGGCGGTGTGCAGGCGCTTGTACTCCTGGAGGCAACCGGGTTTGGCGCGGACCATTTGGCCGTATCGCTGCATGGCGAGGGTTCCTATCGTCAGGCGTTTCGCTATTCGGGCGCGCGTACAGGCCAGGGCCTGTGAGACTGACCGGCCGCTCCCGCGGCCGGCTCGGGCGGCCCAACTTACACCGCCTCGTTCATCGCCCCCAGGTCCAGCGGGTACGTACCGAACTCCCGCACGAGGCGCACCACGAGGTCGTACGTCGCGGGCGCGACGTTGCCGGGCACGGAGTGGTCGCTCTGGGGGATGTACCCGCCGCCTCGGGCGGCGTTCAGCTTATGGAGGACCTCCGCCCGCACGGCCTCTTCATCGCCCGTGCCGAGCACCTGGGCGTCGAGGTTGCCGACGAAGGCGAGCCGGTCGCCGAACTGCCGCTTCAGGTCCACCACGTCGAGGCCGGCCTTGGCCTCAAGGGGATTGTAACCGTCGATGCCGGCCTCGATGAAGTCGTCGTAAATCGGCAGGGCGTTGCCACAGCCGTGGTAAATGACCTTCAGCCCGTGGGCGTGGACGGCCTTGCAGATGCGGGCGAGTTGCGGCTTGTGCACCCGCCGCCAGTAGTCGGGCGAGAAGAGCATGCCCTGCGTGCAGGCAACGTCGCCCCAGACGTAGAGGCCCGCGAGGCGTCCGCCGGCGGCCTCGATCTGGGCCTCGGTAATGCCGACGAGAAAGTCGCCCAGCCGCTCGATGAACGCCGCCAAACGGTCGGGGTCCTCCGCCATCTTGTAGTACACGTTCTCGGCCCCGATGACGCGCCAGAGTTCTTCCTGGATTTCGCACACGCTGCCGAACACGCAGAAGTCGTCGGCGTAGGCGGCCACGCGGTCGACGAACGACGGGAGGCCGAGGTTCAGGGCGTCGCCCACGCTGTTGATCTGGTCGTCGAGCGCCTCGTGGTAGCGGCGCGGGTCGTACGGGTCGTCAAACTCCAGCGCCTCCATCGCCTCGAACGACTCGGTCTCGAACGCCAGGAAGTTCGGCATCGGGTGCGTGCTGCGGCGCTCGATGGTCGCGCCAAAACCCGTGCGGACGACCTTCCGCTCCGCCGTGTCCTCGATCACCTCGATGCCCGTGACGTGCGGGTCCATATTGGGGTTCACGACGACCATGTCCAGATCCCAGTAGCGATAGGGATCGAAGTCGTCGCCCACGTCCAGTTCGGCCTTGCAGCGGTTGATGAACTGGGTCCAGAAGAAGTCGGACACGGGCACGCGGTCGGCCTCGCGGTGTTCCAGCGCCGCCAGGACGCGGTTGGTTTTGGTCTGCGCGTCGCCGGGCATGACGGGACCTCCTCGTGCAGCGTCACGGCGCCTCGTGGATGACCAGGTCGCCGCGGCGCGCGGGCGGCGTGACGGTCAGGCTCCGGACCTCGCCGCCGCGGACCTCGCCCTCGACCGTGGTCTTATAGGGCGCGTGGAGACGGAACGCCACGTCCCAGTCCCTGGGCCAGGCGGGCAGGAGGTGGATCGTGCGGCCGTCGGCCTGGAGGAGCATGGCCTGGAGCGCCTTCATCAGGACGCCGCCGTGGTCCTGGTCGGGAATCCAGTCGTAGTTCGGCCCCCAGAAGGCGGGGAACCGCGAGCCGGCGTGCCGCTTGCGGGCGCGTTTGACGAGGTTGGCGCGGGCCTCCTCCGCCAGGCCGAGGTAGGCCATGAAGATGTCGTCCTGCCGCCAGCCGACGTGGCCCTTGTTCCACCGGTGCCGGAGCGCCTCGACGCCGAGTTCCAGGTTGGGCCGGCCGACGGCGATGCGGCGGAACGGAAAGACCGCGTAGAGTTCCGGGTTCTCGGAATTGTGTTTCATCTCGAATCGTTCGGCGGGGGCCAGCATCCGCTTGCCGTCGACCTCGCGCGTCGGCAGGGCGGGCAGTTTCTTCGCGAGGGCCGACCAGAACGCCCGCTGCTCGGGGCGGGTGAGCCGTTCCGGCAGGGCTAGCAGGCGGTCCGTGACGCCCCGGAGGCCGGCGACTTCCGGCATCGGGTTCGTGCAGTCCCACCACGTTTCGCACGCCTGGGAGGGGGTCATGACGAGTGTTCCGCCGTCGCCGACGGCGTAGTGCTGGTCAAAGAAGGTCAGAATCTCATGGGCCGTGGGCAGGAGCGTCTGGCCCAGGAACGCCTCGTCGAGCGTGTGGTCGTAATAGTCGAGCATCATCCAGACGAGTTCCGGGCCGGACACCCATTCCCACTTGTGCCATCGGCTGGCCTGGAGGCGGTCGTCGCGCTCGGTGTACGGCTTCCAACCGTACGTCTCGCTGAAGATGTCGCCCCAGAAGTAGATGCACTCGGCGATGTACGCCCCCGCATGGCCGCAGTGGAGCCGCGTGCGGAACCGGAAGAGCGGCATCAGGTCGCGGCCGTACATCCGGAAGAGCGGCTGCATCAGGTCGAAGTCGCCGGACGTGCACATGCTGATATAAGGCAGCCTCGTGTTCTGCCACCAGTACCCCGGACCCCAGCGGCGGTAATCGGCGTCGCCGGGTTTGCCGGCGTACGGCACCGTGAAAAGCGAGCCGTTGAACTTGATCGGGTACCGCCCCCGCCCCGCGCAGGCGGTGACGAATCGCTGGAGGGCGTACGCGCGGCCGACAACGGTGGCGTCGTCGTCCGCCTCCACGGCGCGCTCGCCCAGCGGCTTGCCGTTGAGGTAGAGCGCGATGCGTCCGCCCTTCGGGTCGATGACGGCGGCTACGTGCGACCACGTGCCCTCCGGCAGAACATCGCGCTTCTGGAGGGTATCGCCCCCAACAATGAGGCGCAGGCTATTGCCCGGCCAGGTATCCAGGAGGAATCCGTCGGCCTTGCCGGGCGTAATGTTGTCGACGAGGCGGCCACCGGCCGGCTTGCCGTTTGGCCGGACCCAGGCCTCGATGGTTAACCCGGCATCAAAGGTCCAGTCCTCCGACGCATCGAGGGCATCGCCCGGCGTCGGCGCACCGCTGTAGAGCAGGCCTTCCTGAACGTCCACGGGCTCCGTGCGGCCGCGCTGGGCCAGGCGTTTGACGGCAGCGTCGGGGAGCCCTTTGCCGACGAGCGTCAGGCGTCCGATGTCGCCGGCAAAACGGCTCCGGCCCGTCTGGTCGGCGCCGATGCGAACCGGGTGGGCGTTCGCCGGCACGAGGCGCGGCAATTGGCCCAGCCCGCTCGCGGTCACGTGGATCCAACTGCGATCCCAGAAATCCCGCCACCAGCGCTCGTGAGCCTCGCGCCGGCGGGCCAAGGGAATCGCCTCGACCTTCGCAACGGCCTCGTCCACGGCTGCCAGCCATTCGTCCGCAGTCGCCGGATGCCGCGTGACAACGGTCACCTCGAAACGGTGCGCTTTGGCGGCGGGCGACTCGAGGCGCAGGTCGTCGATGCGCCGACCGTTCGCGGCACGAATGACCGCGCCGAACGTGCGGTGCAAGAGCGGGTCCGGCCGGTCGAACCCCTCGATGCCCTGGATGGCCCCCGTCATGGCCGGCCCGACGGACTTGACGTTCCGATGGTACCAACCGACGCGGCCGGCTTGATTCGCGAGGACCGTGTCGCCTTCCACGACGGTCGGGGCGTGCATCTGGCCGGGCTTGGCCCGGTCGAGCAGGACGTCGCTGCACTCGAGGCTGGGGAGCGTGTCGGGCCCGTCTCGCCACAACTCGATGGACGCGGTGGCGGTGACCGGCCGCGGGCTCTCGACCGTCACGTGCACCACGGGATGGTTGGCGTCGGCCCACAGGCGCAGCCGGACGGCCTCGCCCTCACCGTAGCGGACGACCATCGTGGCGTCCTTCAGGTCAAGCGTCTGCCGGAAGCCGGGGCCCGTCGGTGGCGGCGGGTCGAGGGCAATCCGCACGCAACCGACCTTCAGCAATCGCCCGTTGTCGCCCCAACTGTCGGTTCGCGCCAGGTAAAACCGCAGGTCGCCGGTCTCATCGACCCAGGCGTTGAGGCCGATGCAGCCGTTGCCAAGCGGCATGCTGCCGGACGCGTCTTTGCTGGGCGACGTCCAGACAACGTTGCAGGCGTCCATCCGATGGACCGGTTCGGCTGCGCCGGCGGGCGCCGTAAGGGCCACCCCCAAAACGGACACAACCGCCAGCCCAACGAGGATGCGTTTCCAGAATCGTGTCATGGTGGCCCCACTCGCTTTCTGCGGCACGGGTCTCAGAACTGGCCCTTGAATTGGTCGGCGTTCTCTTTCGTAATGGGCGGGCACGGAATCATGTAGCGGGCCTCGAGGGCCTCGCCCTTGAGATGCCGGACGGCCAGGCGGATGGCGTTGCGGCCCTCTTCCTCGGGCTGCTGGAAACTCGTGCCGGTGATCTTGCCCGCCCGGATCGCCTCGATGGCTTCCTGGCTGCCGCCCATGCCGACGACGGCCACGTCGGCGCGGCCGGCCTCAATGCACGCGTCGGCCGCAGCGATGGCAAAGTTGTCGCCGTGCGCGTAGATGCCCTTCAGGGCCGGGAACTTCTCCAGCAGAACCTGGGTCTCCTTGATGGCCTTGCCGCGGTCGCCGTTGTGCGGCACGCTGGCCAGGAGTTCGACGCCCGGGTGCTTGGCCATAACGTCGCGCAGGGCCTTGGACCGTAGGAGTTGCGGCCCGGTGCCCTTGTGCTGGTGCAGTTCCACGATGCCGCCCTTCGCGCCGATGGCCTTGACGAGGACCTCGGCGCTCGTGACGGCGCCGTCGTAGGTGTCGGTGCCGGTGTAGCAGACGTAGTCGCAGCCCTCGGCCACCTCGCGGTTGACGATGATGACGGGGATGCCCGCCTCGCCCAGGGCCTTGATACCGGAGACGAGCGGCTCTTTCTTCATCGGGACCACGCAGGCGAGGTCGACGTCGCGGGCGATGAGTTCCTGTATCTGCTGGATTTGCTGGACGGGGTCTTCCTTGGCGTTCATGATGATGACCTCGGCGCCCGCCTTCTTGCCCTCGTCCATGGCCCCCAGGCGCATGTTCTGCCAGTACGGATGGTCCAGGGTCATGCAGAAACCGATGGTGTAGGCGGCGTCGCCGGCCGCGGAGCCACCCTCGCCGGAGCACCCAGCCATCATCGCGGCCACGAGCGCCGCCAGCAGCACGGCCCGGACCGAATCAATGCGCGTCGGCATGCGTTGTCTCCTTCTTGGTTCCTGGTCGCAACCAAGTCTGTCATTCTGAGGCCTCGCTTGCGAGGCCGAAGAATCTCGCCGTGCGACACGGCGTCAAGGCGAGATTCTTCGTCGCGGCTGCGCCGCTCCTCAGAACGACAACGTTGGACGGCGTCCCGGCCTACGTCCGTCCTCGTTTGCGTACGAGCGTATCCATGGCCACCACGACCAGGATAATAAGCCCGCGGACGATGTTGCGGTACTCCTCCTCCACGCCGAACTGGGGCAGGAGGTTCTCGATAACCGAGAGGAGCAGCAAGCCGATGAGGGTGTAGAAGAGCCCCCCCGCCCCGCCGCCCAGCGGCGTGCCGCCCACGATCACGCTCGCGATGACAACCAGTTCCAGGCCCTGGTAACTGGCGGCCTGGGCCGTGTTCGACATGCCCGTGTAAATGACGGCGGCAATGGCACACGTCAGGCCGCACAGGCCGTACGTCGACGCCTTGACGAGCGACGTGTTGATGCCGGCCAGCCAGGAGGCATTCTCGTTGCCGCCCACCGCGTACACGTAGTGGCCGAAACGCGTGAACCGCAGCACGAACACCGATACCGCAAAGACCGCCACGAACACGAGAATCGGCACGGTTACCTGGTACGTTTCGGTGCCGAAGAGGGCCACCTTGCCCCAGTAAACCTGGCTCAGTGCATCCTTGAGGGCCAAGGGAACGCTCAGCGTCTGGCCGCCGTGCGTCATGATCAGGGCGATGCCTCGGAACACCAGCATCGTGGAAAGCGTCGTAACGAACGGGTTGACGCCGCCGTACGCCACCGAGACGCCGTTAAAGGCGCCGAGGGCGGCACCGACGGCGGCCGTGGCAAGGACGGCCCCCGTAATGGCCAGCCACGGAGGCTGGCCCGCCAGACCCTGGAGCACGAGCACCGCCATCACGCTGCACACCGTGGTGGTGGACCCGACGGAGAGGTCGAACCCGCCGGCCACCATGACGAACGTCATGCCGCACGCAATGATGCCCAGATACGACGCATTCGTCAGCAGGTTTATAACGAGGTTCCGCCACGTCAGGAACGTCTCGGTGCGGGCGGCGGAGACGGCGCACAGGATGACCAGCAGCAGCAGGACGGTACCCGCCTGGATGAGTTGGAACGACGGTCGCCGCCGGGCCCCGGCGGGCACGGTCTCACCGCCTGCGGTCATCGCGGCTCCTTCCGCATACAGGCCGCGAACACGGCGTCCACGTCGGTCCGGTCGCCGGGCGTCATCTCGCGGACGATGCGCCCCTGGCGGACGACGAGGAGACGGTCCGCGAGGTTCACGAGTTCAAACAGTTCCGACGAGATGAGCAGGATGGCCCGTCCCTCGCACGCCAGGTCCATGATGAGGCGATAGATCTGGGCCTTCGTGCCCACGTCGATGCCCTGCGTGGGTTCGTCCAGGATGAGAACCTTGGGATCGCGGCAGAGCCAGCGGCCCAGGATGGCCTTCTGCTGGTTTCCGCCGCTTAGGGTCTGGATGGCGCGGGCCGGGTCGGGCGGGCGAACGTCCATTCGCCGGATCATCCGCTCGGCATTCCGGCGCACCCGGCCGGGCGTCAGAAAACCCGCCAGGCCGGCCAGCCGGTCCATGACGCTTATCCCGATGTTCTGGGCCACCGACAGGCCCGTAATGGTGCCGTCGCGTTTGCGGTTTTCCTGGATCATGCCGATGCCGCGGGCCATGGCTGCGCGGGGCGAGCGCCGGCCAAGGGGCCGGCCATCGAGCGTTACGCGGCCGGCGGCGGGGTCGGCCCCGAAGACGGCCCGGGCAATCTCGGTCCGGCCCGATCCGACGAGGCCCGCGAGGCCGAGGATCTCGCCCGACCGCACCTCGAACGACACGTCCTCCAGCGTGCCCGGCCGCGTCAGGCCCTCGACCCGCAGCAACGGGTCGCCGGGCGTGTTCCGCTTCTCGGGGAACATCTCGGTCAGCCGTCGGCCGAGCATCAGGTGGCTGAGTTCCGACACCTTCGTTCCCGCCACGTCGCGTGTGCCGACGACCCGGCCGTCGCGGAGCACCGTGACGCGGTCGGCGATGAGCGGCAGTTCGGCCAGCCGGTGCGAGATGTACACGATGCCGATGCCCCGGGCCTTCAGGCCCCGGATGACCTCGAAGAGGCGCTCCACGTCCTCGCTTCCGAGCGACGCGGTCGGCTCATCGAACACCAACAGGCGCACGTTGCCCCGCATGGCGTGGGCAATCTCGACCAGGCACTGCCGGGCGTGGCTGAGCCGGCCCACGGGCGCCCCGACCGGCAAGTCGAACCCGACGTCGTCCAGCACGCGCCGGGCCTGGGCCATCAGGTCGCGCCGGTTCAGCGTGCCGGGCAGCCGGCCGGGCGGCTCGTGGCCAAGGAGCAGGTTTTCGGCCACCGTCAGGTTCGGCAGGACGCTCAGATCCTGAAAGATGACGCCGATGCCCAAGGCAAGGGCCTCGCGCGGGTTCGTGGGCCGGGCTTCCTTACCGCTAAAAACGATGCGGCCGCGGTAATCGGCAAACCGGCCCGCCAAAACGTTCATCAACGTGGACTTGCCGGCCCCGTTCTCGCCGATCAGGGCGTGGACCTCACCGGCGCGGACGTCGAAATCCACGCGGTCGAGCGCGCGGACGCCGGAGAAGTCTTTGACGATGCCTTCCATCCGCAGAAGGGATACGCCCGTGGCTTGTCCGTGGTCATGGGTCATGGGTCAGTTTGTCGCGTGCATCGCGGCCCGCCCTGGCTCGCAGCGTGTGGCTCGGAGCTCGCCGCCTATTCCATATAGAAAACTTCTTCCATCGTGTGCCACCACTCGTCCTCTTTGCGGGTGGAGATGGGCTTCTGGCACGGCTCGCATACGTCCCACCACTTCTGGGTGGTGGGGTCGGCGGCCATCTTGGCCATATCCGCCTCGAAATCCTCGCCCGTGTACTCGAAGTACGCGAAGAGGTACCACCGGCCCTTCTGGACCTGGCCGAGGTAGATGGAGTAGTTGCGGATGTTGCACTCCTTAATCTGCTTCAGCACGTCCGGCCAGACGGCGGCGTGCAGCCGCTTGTACTCCTCCATCTTCTCAGGCTTCAGCTCGAGCACCTGGCCGTAGCGGCGCACCTGGCCCTGCTCCGGCGAACACCCGGCAGCCACGAGTGCGGCGGCAAGCACGAAGGCCAGCACGATGCACGTCCGTGTCCGATGAGGCATGTGCGTCTCCTTTCTGATACGCGCCGGGCAAGCCCGGCGGCAGACGATTCTCGCGCGGCGGGTCGCCCGACCTGCCGGGTGCCACGGATTGCTCGCAATCCGTGTTGGCAGGGTTACAACACGGTTTGACAAGCAAACCGTGGCACCCCTATCGCCCTCAATACACACACTCGCGTCCCGCCTCGGCGAACGCCTTGAGGTTCTCGGGCGGGGCGTCGAAGAAGTGGTCGCAGGCCGAGCAGATGTACCCGCCACCGGGCCCCGCCTCCTCGAAGAGCCGATGGACCTCGGCCCGGACCGCCTTGGGCGTACCCTGCGTGAGGACCTGGAACTGGTTCATCCCGCCGATGAGGGCCACCCGGTCGCCGATGCGCCGTTTGACGTCGCCGACGTCGGCCACGTCGCCGCCCACCTCCGGCGGGCTCAGCGTCTCGGACGCATCGCACCCGTTGGCCACGATCAGGTCCAGGAGCGGCACCATGCCGCCGCACGTGTGATACGTGACCTTCTGGCCGGCGGCGTGGCACGCGTCGTGCATTCGCCGGGCGTACGGGGTACAGAACTCCTCGTGCATCGTGGGCGAGATGACGGTGCTCGACCCCGCCCCGCCGCCCGTCTCGATGAGGTCGAACCGCGCCCCGTCGAGGCTCTCTTCGATGAACCGCAACTTCTTCGCGAGCAGCGCCTCGAGCAGATGGTGAACCCAGTCCGGCGTATCGATGGCCGCGAAGATCATCGGCTCTTCGCCGTACAGGCAGCAGGCGTGCTGCCAGCATCCGGCCTGCTCGCCCCAGACGAACCCGCGCAGGATGCCGGCGTCGCCGATTGCGTCGTACACCGCCTGCACGCGGACCTTGTTAAGCCGGGGCACCGGCATGTACCGCTCGATGAGGTCCACGTCGCGCTCGGGGTCTTTGATGAGGCACTCGGTAATCCAGGTGGTGTACCGGTTGCTGCCCGTCGCGTACGACAGGTCGCCGCCCGGCGTGGTGACGGTGTACCGGATGACAGTGTCGTCGGGATCATTCGTAATGACCGTGGGCTGGATGTGCCAGTCGGGCGAGAGGTCCGGGGCGTCCGGGTCGCGGGCGACCCACATCTGCTCCATGCCCTCGCAGAAGGGGATGGCGGCGTCGAGGCCGACCGCCTGGAACGCCTCCAGTTCCGTCATGCCATTCATGTACGCCTGGAGGTGGTACGGCTGCCACTGGTGGATGCTGCACGGCATGCGGTCGGGGACCTCGCGGTGGATGGCCGCCAGCATCCGTTCCTTGCCGGTCATGGCGTCGGCTCCTTCCTGGCGCCCGCGCGCGGCGCGCCGCGGAACGAAGCCAGAATACCCAAAGACCGGCGGAAAGCGAAGCGCGTTTCGGCAAAGCCCGGCCATGAACGTAGCGAATGGCCGGGAACGCCCTTACCCCTGGCGTCACTTGGCCTCGGCGAGAAGCCGCTCGATCACCGGAACCAGCGTCTCGGCCGCTATGGCGTAGCACGCCGTCCGGTCGACCCGCGCAATCGTCAGGCCGACAACCCGCCCGTCGAGCCCCAGCACCGGCCCGCCGCACTGGGAGGCCTGGAGGGCGGCGTCGTGGGTGAACGCCTTCGGAAAATCGGTGTGACGGTCGCTCGGCTCAATGCCCCCCATCGTGCTGAGGAACCCGAGCGTCGCGTCCGAGGTGTTGGCCTGCGAACCGGCCAGGTCCTGCATCGACCCCAGCGTAACCGACACGTCCTTGTTGGTCTTGCTGCGGCCTCGGCGGATGCCCAGGACGACCGTTTCGCCCGGTTTGCGGGCGCGGACGGCCCGCTGCAAGGCGGTCCGGCGGCGAATGCGCCGGCCGTCAATCGACTGGATGACGTCGCCGACCTTCAGGCCGGCCTTGGCGGCCGGACTCCCCTTGACCACGCCCTTGACGACGGCGGCCCGCTTGTCGGGGTCCAGGGCCACGCCGATGGCAGCGTGGTTCTCGGCGAAGGCAATCTGAGGCGACGCGGGAATCCGGCGGGGGCCCACACCAACCATCCCGAGCGCCAGCGGCTTGCCCTCGGCATCGGGCGTCACGAGCCACGTGCCGACGGGCAGGGTGGCGCCGGGCGCCCACGCGATGGGGGTCAGGTCGTTGGCCTCGACCTTCAGGATCGCGAGGTCCCAGGCCTCGTCCTTGGCCGCGAGGGTGGCGGGCAGCGTACGGTCGCCGAGGCGGCAAACCGGCTCATCGCCCAGTTCGCTGGCCTTGGTCAGGATGCACCCGTCGCCCCGCACGACCACGCCGCAGACCACCGGCTTGTCGCCGTCCAACACGGTCACGACACTCGGCCCGGCGGCGACGGCCAGGGCGCCGAAACCGGCCAGGAGCGACGCGTCGGACTTGGCATGCTTCAGGTCGCCGAGGACACCCTTCATCAGCCCCTGGCCGCCCTGTTTCATGATCTGGCGAATCAGGGGCATGAGTTCCTTGGCTTTCTCAGGATCCACTTCAAGGGTGTACTGCCCGTTTTTTCCGGGCTTGGCGTGGCGGAGCAGTTTCTGCAGCGCATCGAGGTCCATACCGGGGACGACGGGCATCGCCGGCGTCTCGCCGGAGGCTTCCGCGGCCTCGGCGTTTGGCGCATCGTCGGTCTCGGCAGCCGGCGTGGCGTCGTCGGCAGTGTCGCCCGATGCCGTGGAGGGAGCGCCGGCCTCGGCGTTTGGCGCATCGTCGGCCTCGTCTGCATCGGCGGCCTTCGCGTCATTCGTGCCGGCGGCGTCCGCATCGGCCGGCGCGGCAGCGTCCTCTTTCTCCCACTTCTCCATGAGCCTGGCGATCTTCTGCGGCGACAGGGCCACTTGGCCCTTCTTGGCCATTTCCATGACCTCGGCGTCGCCACGCTTCAGCCGCTGCTTGAGCATGCGATGGAACCGGGCGAGGTCCGGCATCTGGAACGGGGCGGCCCCGCCGCCGTCCGCGTCGGCGGACTCATCGCCGGCCTTGTCGCTGTCCTCATCGGCAGCGCCGGCAGCCTTGGCAGCCTGGCGGGAGAGTGCGGCATCGGACAGCGGGGCGCCGATCGCCTCGCCGGCAAGCAGGGCATCCCATTGATCGTGGAACACGTCAACCGGCACGTGCCGGTTCTCGGCGACGCCAAGGCCGATGTTGGAATGGATGCCGATGACGCGGCCGTCCCGGTCGAACAGTGGGCCGCCCGAGTCGCCCGAGATGACCGTCGCGTCGGTCACGAGCCCCATGTACAGCACCTTGCCGTCGTTGACGCCCAGGATCCGCCCCAACCGGACGGGCGGCGTGCGGCCACGATGGACCCCGCCGGGATGACCGGCCGCCAAACACCAGTCGCCCGGCTTGACGTCGCGGCTCCGGCCAACCTCCACGAACGGGTACGGTCCCGGCTCGGTGATGCGGGCCATGCCGGCGTCGCGGGTGTGATCCACGCCAAGCCCGACGGCCGGCACGACGCGCCCGTCGGTCAGGTGCACCTTCATCCTGCTGCCGGGCTTGCCGACCACGTGTCCGGCGGTCAGGATCAGCCCATCCTCGCTGACCACGACCCCGCTGCCCATGCCCAACGCGCCGCGTCTGCCCTTGGCGGCCTCGGGAGACGACACGCCGACCACCGCAGGCAGAACCCGCTCGCAGGTGGCGCGGGTTGTGGCTTCCAACTTACGGTAGTTCTCCAGATCAGCCGCACGCAGGCCAGCAGCCATCGCAACCAGCGCCAAGACCGTCAGCGGAAACAGGGCGGCGAGACGACGTTTCGTTGCGGCATGCGGCATGGACCAACCTCCTGCGGCCAGGGGCGTCTGGAAACGCGGTTCCTACCCATCACACGGCCGACCGAACCGTTTTTATGCCGACAATCGCGGAAACCGGCCGACGACCCGCGCCGCGCGCCGCGCCGTGGGGATTCCCGCAGCCGAAGCATACGCCGCCGGCCCCCGCACCGCAAGCGCCGCCACCCGGGCTTTGACTGCCTTGACAGGACCCGCTTCTTGAGCGAGAATACAACGCTGTTTGAGTCTGTCCCCCTGCGACACTATTGACCCTCAACCGGGTTCAAAGTGATTGGTTGGCATTTCGGGTACGTCTAGCGCCGTGCCCAGACTTGTACGACGAGGAAGGCGGCAATGACGCATATGGGCCGGGTAGCCGTGGTTGCCACGTTCGCATTGGTTTTCTCCTGGCTTCCCCTGTGGGCGGGCCAGGCCAAGAAACCGTCCAATCGCGCTCCGGCCAAGGAGGTTACCACCCCCTCGGAAGCCAAGCCGGCCGCGAAACCCGACCGCGCGGCCAAGCGCGCCGAGAGGCCTAAGCCCAAGCAAGCCGCGAAACCGGGCCTGAAGAAGGCCTCGAAGCCCGCGCCGAAACCGAAGCCGTCGCATCATCCCGTATTCGAGAATCCGGCATCGCCGGCCCCCGCGAACGCAATTGACAAGATCGTGTTCGCGAAGTTGTCGTCGTTGGGTGTCAAGCCGGTCCTGTGTTCCGACGCGGTCTTCGTTCGCCGGGCCTATCTGGACCTAACCGGCACGTTGCCCGAAGCCCATGAGGCCAAAGCGTTCATTGAGAATTCGAAAATGCCGAACAAGCGCGTCGCCTTGATCGACCGCCTCCTCAATCGGCCGGAGCACGCCAACTACTGGGCCATGAGGTGGAGCGATATCCTGCGAATCAAGGCGGAATTTCCGGTCAATCTATGGCCGAACGCGGCCCAGGCGTATCACCGCTGGGTCAAGGCAGCGGTCATGCAAAACAAGCCGTACGATGCGTTCGCGCGGGATCTGATCATCTCCAGCGGGAGCAATTTCCGGGTTCCCCCGGTGAACTTTTTCCGGGCCATGCAGGACAAGAGCCCCGAAGGCATCGCCGCCACGGTGGCCCTGACGTTGATGGGCGCGCGGGTCGACCACTGGCCCGCCGACCGTCGGGCCGGAATGGCGGTCTTCTTCTCGCAGGTCGGGTACAAACCCACCAGCGAGTGGAAGGAGCAGATCGTTTTCTGGGACCCGCTCAAGTCGACCGCCGTGGCGAGCAGCACCGCGCCGGGGCAGGACGCCGTCGCCAAGTCGGTAGCGGTCACGAACGTGGTTCCGCAGGCCCTGGACAAGCCGCTGCCCGTGCGCAAGCCGCTGACGGCCGTGTTCCCGGATGGCACCAAGACCACGGTGCCTCCGGACCGAGACCCGCGGGAAGTGTTCGCCGAGTGGCTCATCCAGCCGAACAACCCGTGGTTTGCCAAGGCCATCGTCAACCGCACGTGGGCGTGGGTCATGGGGCGCGGCATCATCCACGAGGCCGACGACATCCAGAAAGACAACCCGCCCAGCAACCCCGAACTGCTGGCCTACCTGGAAAAGGAACTGGTCTCCCACAAGTACGACCTGAAACATCTGACCCGGCTGATACTGACCTCCAGGACGTACCAGTTGTCGTCCGTGCCGCGGCACAAGGACCCCCGAGCCCTGGCCAACTTCGCCAGTTACCCCTTGCGGCGCGTGGAGGCCGAGGTGTTGATCGACGCCGTGAACCAGATCACCGGTGCGACAGACCTTCTGACCAGCGCCGTGCCGGAACCGTTCACCTATATTCCGAAGGAGATGCCGGCGGTTGCGGTGGCCGATGGCAGCATCAGCAGTTCGTTCCTGATGTTGTTCGGACGTTCCGCCCGCGGCACCGGGATGCAGAGCGAGCGGATCAGCGAACTGGCGTCGTCCCAGTGGCTGCACCTGCTGAATTCGGGTCACATCCAGGACAAACTTACAAAAGGGTGGAAACTGAGAGCCCTCCTGAAATCGAGCACCAAGCAGAACGTCATTGTGGAGAAGCTGTATCTGGCAATCCTGTCGCGTTTTCCCACGGAGGAAGAGCAGGCGGCGGCAGCGGCATACGCCAAGTCGGGCGTCGTAAAAGGGCCTGACGTCGGGATCGACCTCGCCTGGTCGCTGATCAACAGCCAGGAGTTCCTGCTTCGGCACTGATGTCTGCCGCGGGGATCGGCCCCTGCGCCCAACGAATCGGTTTTCTTGCACGATACCGAAAGGACACGAAAACGATGAGTACCCGCGACAAGGCAAACGGTCGAAATCAGATGTCCCGGCGCGAGGCCATGCGCCGCGGGCTGTGCGGGGCGGCGGCCATGGTGACGGCCGGCGGGTTGGCCCCCCGCGTCCTTGCGGCCGCCGACGACAATGCCGCCCAGGACAAAGCCGCCAAGGATAAGGCCGCCATAGCCAAGGCCGGCAAGGGCAAGACCAAGTCGGTCATCCAGATCTTCTTGTGGGGCGGCATGTCGCACAACGACGCCTGGGACCCGAAGCCGGGTACCGGCCGCGACTACCTCGGCGAGTTCGATAAGGTCGTCCCCACGAACGTCGACGGCATCCAACTCGGTGCGCTGTTCCCCGAACTGGCCAAGCAGGCCGACAAGTATGCCCTCATCCGGAGCATGACCCACGGCGTCAACGGCCACGAGACGGCGGCGTACCTGATGCAGACCGGGCACAAGGCCGGCGGCCGGTTGGCATACCCGAGCGTGGGCGCGATCTTTGCCTTCTTCAAGAAGGACCAGTACAAGGGCATCATTCCACCCTACGTGGTGATGACCAAGGCGGCCGGACGCTTCTCCGAGGAGGGGTTCCTGGGACCCGCCTACAAACCGTTCTCCACCGGCGGTGACCCGAACGCCGCCCGATTCGAGGTGCAAGGCGTTATTGCCAAGGGCATCAGCGAGGACCGGCAAAAGGCCCGCCGCCAATTGCTCGATCGCACAAACACGATGGGCCGGGCCATGGGCAGCGCCCCGGAGATCGTGACCGCCAAGGAGACCCAGGACAGGGCCTACGAGTTGATCCTCGGCAAAGGGAAAGAGGTGTTCAACCTCTCCAACGAGAAGAAGGAACTGCGCGACCGCTACGGCCGCCATACGTTCGGGCAGGAATGCCTGGCGGCCCGGCGGCTGGTCGAGGCGGGTGTACCGTATATCACCATCAGTTTCCCCGGAGGATGGGACACGCACAAGGGCCACTTCCCGCGGATGAAGCAACAGTGCCCGCAGTTGGACCAGGGGTTGGCCACGCTCCTGGCCGACCTGAGCGATCACGGTCTGCTCGACACCACGCTCGTCTGGTGCACCGGTGAATTCGGCCGGACCCCCAAGATTTCCTGGGAACCGCCGTGGAACGGCGGTCGCCATCACTACGGCGCCGTATTCACCGTGCTGGTGGCCGGCGGCGGATTCAAGGGAGGCCAGGTGGTCGGCGCCTCGGACGAGAAGGGCGAGAAGGTGAAGGAGCGACCGGTGTATCCGGCGGATCTCCTGGGCAGCATCTACTTGCTGGCCGGCATCGATGCGACCGCCAAGTTGCCGCATCCCCTGGGGTTGGACGCCCACGTGTTGGACCCCGAGAAGGAAGGCATGCGGTCGGCCGGTCTGCTGGCGGAGATCATGTAGCCGGACCATCCATGGCGGTTGGCCCGCCACCGGGGGGAAGCCTCGGGCGGCGCGATGCCGCTGCCTCGCGGATTGCCGATATCGGGTGACGGTGCATAAGCATGGAGTAACTTATGAATAGGGTAACGTGGGGTTCGCTCCTGGTCGTGGCCGGGGTGTTGGCAACGGCGTCTGCGGCCCGGGGGCAGAGCCAGTACATCGGGTACGTCTACCCGGCGGGCGGCCAACAGGGTACGACGTTCCCGGTCCGGTTGGGCGGACAACGGCTGACCGGGGTGTGCGACGTGCGTGTTTCGGGCGAAGGCGTCTCGGGCCGCGTGGTCCTGTACTATGCCCGAGTGAACAACCGCGAACAGCGTCTCTTGAGCGAGCAATTGAAGGCACTGACCAAGGGCAAGGATACCATCAGCGACGCCATGGTTGCGCGGATGTCCGCCTTCACGTTTCCCACCCCCATCGGCCCCAAGGAAGACCGCGCACCCACCCGGAAGTCGGCCAAGCCCGCCCCGAACAAGAAGGTCGCCAAGGCGGCGCCCGCGAAGCCGCCCACGAAAAAGGGCTTGGCGAAGCAGAAACTCATCGATCGCATTCGGCGTAAGATATCCGCCAACGAAAGGAAGCCCGCCTGCCAATCGATCGCCGAACTCGTCTTTCTGGAAGTCACGGTGGCCCCCGATGCCAAGCCCGGCCGGCGCGAGATCCGCCTGGTCACCCGACGCGGGGTCTCCAACCCGCTCCCGTTCTTCGTCGGCCAAGTGCCCGAAGTCGCCCGCAAGGCCATGAAGATCAGCAAGACCCAGGTGCTCGGCAAGGAATACCTCGCCCAACGCAAGAGGCCGCCGGAAGAGGTCGAGATGCGCGTCACGGTGCCCTGCACCATGAACGGCCAGATCGCCACGGGCGAAGTCAACCGCTACCGGTTCAAGGCGAAGCAGGGGCAGCGGCTGGTCATCTCGGCCAAGGCCCGCGCCTTGGTGCCCTACGTGGCCGACGCCGTGCCCGGCTGGTTCCAGGCCGTGATGACGCTCTGCGACGCAAGCGGCAACGAGGTGGCGTACAACGACGATTTCCGATCCAATCCCGACCCGACCCTTTACGTCGAGGTCCCCAAAGACGACGAGTACGTGCTGACGATCTCGGACGCCATCTACCGGGGCCGCGAGGATTTCGTCTATCGCATCACCATCGGCGAACTGCCGTTCGTCACGAGCATCTTCCCCCTGGGCGCCCGGGCCGGGCAACCGCCCAAGATCGAAATGGAGGGATGGAACCTCGGCAAGGCCCAGGTGGCCGCCCCTCCCAAAGACGCGACGCCCGGCACCCACCTCGTGGCCGCACGTAAGGGGAAACTCACCTCCAACCACCTGCCGTTCGCGATCGACACGTTGCCGGAATGCCTCGACAACGAACCCAACAATACCCAAGCCAACGCCCAGAAAGTGAAACGTCCCGTCATCGTCAACGGACGCGTCGACCGGCCCGGTGACTGGGACGTGTTCGAGATCGAGGGCAACGCCGGCGCAACGGTCGTCATCGAAGTCCAGGCCCGACGGCTGGCGTCGCCGCTCGATTCCTTCATCAAGGTTACCGATGCCAGCGGCCAGGTGCTGGCGCTGAACGACGACCATCACGACGCGGCCTCGGGCCTGAACACCGATCACGCCGATTCCTACCTCATGGTCAAACTGCCCGCCAACGGCAAGTACTTTGTCCATCTCGGCGATACGACCCGACACGGCGGAAAGGCTTACGCCTACCGGTTGCGAATCAGCCCGCCCCGCCCCGACTTCCACCTGCGCGTCGTCCCGTCCAGAATCGTCATGGCCAGCAGAAAAGCCACTGCCGTCACCGTGTACGCCGTTCGCAAAGACGGCTTCGACGGCGCCATCAAGTTGAACGTCAAGGGCCTGCCAAAAGGGATCACGTCGTCCGGGGCAACCCTGCCCGCCAAGAAGGACGTCGCCCGCCTCACCGTAAAGACCACACTGGCGCAGACGAAGAAACCCGTCAAGGTAGCCGTTGCCGGCAGGGCAAGAATCCAGGGCAAGGACGTGGTCCATGAGGCCGTGGCCGCCGAAGACGCCATGCAGGCCTTCCTGTGGCGGCATCTGCTGCCCGCAGACGAACTCGTGGCCCTTGTCGGCAGCCCGTACTACAAACCGCCGACGACCCGTAAACGGCCGCCCATCTCGGAGAATAACAGGCCCAAGCCCCCCGAGGGTGGGCCCCAATACACCAAGCAGCAGGTGGCCGGACGCATCCGGGAAATCGAACGGCTTTACCAACAGTGGTTCCTGACGGACGATTTCGCCAACCGCCTGATCGCCGAGGTCGAGGCCGGGCTCCAAGAGCCGACGCTCCCCACAGCAAAAGCACCCGCCGCCAAGAAACCCGCCACCAAGAAGCCGGGGGCCGCTAAACCCGCACCCAAGAAACCCGGGGCTCCTAAACCGCCCGCATCCTAGGACGCGTTCCAGAATGGCACGATCATGAGTCGCCGGTCGGCCCGTGTCCCGCGTCTCGCGCGACCGGAGGCTTCGGCGCCCGAAGGTCCAGGCAAATCAGCACGGTTTCGTTCCGCAGATACACCCGCCCGTTCGCCAGGACGGGCGGGGCCCAGCAGGGCGGGTCCAGCACTTTCACGCACTGTTTCTGGACGTACCGCTCGCAGTTGGCCTCGATGAGCACGAGGTGCCCCCTTTCGGCCATGGCCAAGAGATGCCCCTCGACCAGGATGGAGATCATCCGCCCAAGTCCCCGCGGCCCCGTCCACATCACGATGCCGGAGTTCCAGTCGACGCACCGCATGGTGGCCTCTTCCTCGTGCCGGCCGTCAACGCCGTACAGGAACCCCTCGTGGTGGATGCTCGTGGCCCAGTGGTTTTGGAGATTCTCCTTGTCGCGCCACAGGGGCAGCAACCCCTCGGGCGTAACCTGCAGCGCCGCCGACCCCACCCGGTACGCCGCCGACAGCATCACCACGTCGCCCACCACCACCGGCGACGCCGCGTTCACCGACTCGCGATACACCGACCGGAACGGGTACGTGTGAATCACCTTGCCCGTCGGCGGCTCCAGGATGACCAGCCCTTCGGCCGTCAGGAAGAACGCCAGCCGCCGGCCGTTGACCGTCCGCACCACCGGGGCGCTGTAACTGGCGCCGTGGTCCGTGGCCTTCCAGATCACCTCGCCGGTCGCCTTGGCGATGCCCACAATGCCGGCGCCGTCGGGTCCTCCCGGGTTCAACAGAACGACGTCGCCGTCGACGACAGGCGGCACGCCAACGCCGAAGAACGCCTGCGGCGCCTTCACGTCCTTGTTCAGCGCCCGCTGCCATACCTTCCGGCCCGTCGCGAGGTCCAGGCACGTGAGCGTGCCCTCGGCCCCGTAGGTGTACACGCAGCCCGCGTCGATCGTGGGCGAGGAACGCGGCCCCCCGTTGTACCGGTACCGGTCTTTGTACCGCGTCGGGTACCGGAACTCCCAGCGCGTCTTGCCGGTCCGTGCGTCGACGGCCTCGATCACCTCGTCGTTGCCGATGCGGTGAAAGGCGATGAGCGTCCCCTTGGCCACCACGGGCGGGCTGAACGATGGCCCGAGCCGCTTCCGCCACACCTCGGGCGGTCCGCCCTCCGGCCAATCGAGCAACAGGCCCGTTTCCGCAGACGTGCTGTCCTGCCCGGGCCCCATGAACCGCGGCCAGTCCGCCGCCGACGCCGCAACCGCCGCCAAACCCCACGCCGTCGCGCCAGCCAGTAAACCCGCGATGGTCCACGCCCGGATCGTGTTCGCCATGAATCCTCGCCTTGCCTAAAACAGCCCGTTCGCGGGAAGGGGCCGGCCTTACCCGCTGCGCCTGCCGCGCGGTGGGTCTCCGCACCCACCGCGCGAGACGTGGTCACAGAAACCTACGGTGCCCCGTCGCGTCCGCGAGGGCCGCCCTGCCCACCCAGGTCGAACGGCCGCGGCTCGGGCAAACTGTCTTCGCCCGCGCCAAGGGTAACCTGGGCCTCGGTCGTCTCGCCGTCGCGCCGGATTGCGAGCGCGACGACCTCGCCCGCCACGTGCCGGCCCACAAGCAGCCTCAGGTGCATGACGTCGCGGACGGCCTCGCCGTCCACGGCAACGATAACATCGCCCTTCTTCAGGCCGGCCTTGGCGGCGGCAGACCCCTCGACGACGGCCTCGATGCGAACGCCCTCCCGGCCACCCCCCGCCGGCCGCACACCCAGCCGCGCCGCCCGAATCGTCTCGCCGCGCGCCATTTGCCGGATGATCGGTTCGAGGCCGGCGAGCGGAACCGCAAAGCCGATGCCCGAATCGTACCACGGCACCCCGCCGGCCGGGCCGCCGCGATGCGGCGACAGCGGCACGCACAGCCCGATGACCCGGCCGTCGATGTCCACGAGCGGCCCGCCGTAGTTGGCCGGCGAGAGATTTGCGTCCGTCTGGACCGCTCGCCCGAAGATCCGGTGGACCGCGCTAACGATGCCCACCGACAGGGCCGGCGCCTCGGCCCCGTACCCCACGCCGACCGAAATGGCCCACTGGCCCACCCTCAGGCGATCGCGCGGCACGGTCGCCGGCACCGGCAGGTCACTCACGCCTTCCACTTTCAGGAGGCACAGTTGCCGCGTCTCGTCGCGACCACGCAACCGGGCCACGTGCCGGCTCCCATCCGCCAGCGCCACCGTAATGATCGGCGGCGACTTCAGAAACTCGAACGTGCTCGTCAGGATCAAGCCGTCCGGCGAAACCACGAGCCCCGTGGTCGGGCCCTCGCCGGGTTGACCGATGGCGCGAATCCGCCGGGGCCGACGACCACCCGCCCCGCCGGACGGGCCACGCCGCGCGGACCCGGCCTTGGCCGGGTCGAACACGCCACCGTACGTCTCAATACGCACCACGGACGGCAACACCGTCTCGACCGCCGACTGAAACGCCTTTGGCGTAAGCAGACGGACGTCGTCCGGCCCGGCCGCCGCCGTACTCCTCGGTGCCGCGCCGGCCAGCACCGCCGCCAGCGCCACGATGGCGCCCACGCCATACCTCACGGGCGACCCTCCTTCCGCGTTGGCGTCGCGGTCAGTGCCAGGACCTGCTGCCCGCGTTTCACGAGCAGCGTAACGGGCCGGCCCGGCGCAAGTGCCTTCAAGGCCTCGGCGTACTCCTCGCACGTGCGGACGGCCTCGCGGCCAATGGCAAGGAGGAGGTCGTCCTTCCGGACGCCGGCCGCCGCGGCGGGGGATGCCGCCACCACGCTGTCCACGTACGCCGGGGCCCGTTTGCCGCTGAGCGTGAACAGGCGGATGCCCAGGTACGGCGGCCCGGCGGTTGCCTCGGGTTCGCCGCCCCCATCCGGCTCGGCCGCCACGAAATCGCGCAGCAACTCCACCGGCACAGCGTAGTTGATGCGGGTGTTGGTACTGCTGCTGCGGAACAGTTTGCCGAGCATGCCGGCCAGACGGCCGTCCGCCGTCACGAGGGCCCCGCCCGGCGCCCCCGGGTTGCTCGTGATGGCATCGACGAGCAGAACCTCGCCCTCGTACGGCACGTCCAGGGCCCGGTGACGGGCCTCGAGTTCCGCCCGAAGCGACACGATGCCAACGTTCACGGCCAAGGGCTCCATCGGTCCGGCCACGTTGTAGGTGTTGCTGACGGCCACGGCCCAATCGCCCGGCTCGACCGGCGACGCGGCCGCCAGGGGAAAGTAGTCCGGCGTGGCGGCGTCCACCCGGAGCAGCGCCGCCTGGAGCCGTTCACTGCGGCGGACGAGGTCGGCCTCGTGCCGCGAGCCGTCCGGCAAAATCACCCGCACCCGTCCCTCCGCCAGGTACATGCCCTGGGCCGTCAGGATCAGCCCGTCGGGCGAGACGAGCAGGCCGGTGGCGTACCCGTGCTCGCGCCCCGCCCCGCCGCCATACAGCTTCACGCAGCGTTTCTGGGCGATGGCAATGGCGCGGCGAAACGGGTTGGCGTCGGCCGCGGCGGCAGGCGTCGCCGGCAGGAGGCCGACGTTTTGCCCGGCGGGTGCCACCGATTGCTTGTCAATCGGTGCTGCCCAAGCGCACGGCACGGTTTGGCAAGCAAACCGTGGCGCCCCCGTTGTGTATAGGCCTCCTGGAATCGCCGCCAGGCTACCAAGCACCAGGATGCCCTGGACGAGCCGGACGCTCACAGGTCCACCCCCTCCCGCTCGGGCGGGTCGAAGGCGCCGGCCGGCGGCTCCGCGAGGACCGTGCACCCGGTCACGGTCATCTCTTCCCAAACGCGTTCGTCCAGGCCCGCGACGGTGCGCCGGCGATGCGGCACCTTCAGGCCCTGGACGGTTCGGTAGTCGCCGAAGGTGATCGCCCTCCCGTCCTCGGCGGCCTCGGAGTCGAGGGCGGCCTTCAGCAGGCGGACCTCGAACCGGCCGCGATCGTCGAACACGCTAAACCAGAAAACGCAGGCCGGCCCATCGGCCTGACGGACGCGCAGCCGGAAGGCCCGCTGCCGGCACGCCCGGTCGCCGCCTTCGAGTTCGATTTCCGCAAAGGCGTCGAGCGGGTTGGCGGCCGTCAGCGCGGCCAGGGCCCGGCCAAGCGCCACGGCCTCGCGCCCGCGGGCGGCGTCGCCTTCGACTACCTCGGCGGGCTTGGTGGCGTCCGACCGCTCCCAGAACCGCCGGCCGTCCCAGCCCATGCCCGCGCCCGCGGCCTCACCCGCCAGGCGCTCGATGCGGAACCGGCCGTCCGCGGCCTGAAGCCGCCGGCCACGGGAAACCTCTTGGCCCGTGCGCGAGCGCGTTTCCTCACACCGAACGGCAGCAACGCGCTCGAAGGCCTCGCGCCCGCCGAGATACGCGACGTACTGCGCGAGGAGCCAGCGGCAGGCCGCCTGGTTCAACTCGGCATTCATAATCGCGCCGGGCGTAATGGACGGCCGGCCGGGCGCGGCTGCGGGCGATGCGTCGCCTTCCGGTTCCCGGGCGGGTTCCGCTTCCCGGGGCTCGGCGGGTTCGGCGCCTCCAGCGTCGTCGCCCTGCCCCGCGTCGGGTGGCTTGTCGGCGTCGTCCCCGTTCGGCGGCTCAGCGCGGTTCGGAACCGGCACGGCGCGGGGCCGCGGGCGGCCCGGCGGTTGCAGCGCCTGGCCATACGGCAACGGCGTCAGGCGAACCCATCCGCTGACGGGCCGGCCGTCGTGGCGGAACGTGACCTCGACGGGCCACCCGGCCGGGTACGTCGTGATGCGGTTGAGGAACTGGTTGGCGGTTCGGATGCGCCCGCCGTCGAAGGCCACCAGTTCGTCGCCCGGCCTCAGGCCCATCCGGCCTATCGGCGAGTCGAGGTTGACGGCGTCGCAGATGACGTACGTGTCGCCGTCGATGAAGGTGGCGTCCAGGGTGGCGTGCTGGCAGGCTCTGGCGGCCAGGAGATCGGGCAGGAAGTTCCGGGCCTGCTCGATGCTGATGGCGTAGCCGACACCGACGTTTACCCGGCCTCGTTCCTCGAACGATCCCCGCCCGTTAATGCCGATGAGCCGGCCGTGAATATCGAAGAGCGGCCCGCCCGAGTTGCCGGGGTTGATGGAGGTATCGATCTGGATGCAATTGCCGTAAACCAGCGCCCGGCCGCCCAAGCCGTGCTGAAACCGGCCAACGCCGCTCACCACGCCGAGCGTAACGGTGGGTTTCTGGTCCTCGGCCAAGACGAACGGGTTGCCCATGGCCAGGGCCCAGTCGCCCACCTGGACCGACCGGCTGTCGCCCAGCGGGGCGGCCGGAAACGGGTCGGCGCCGTCGAGGCGGATGACGGCCAAATCGCCGCCCGGGTCCATGCCGTAGAGGCGCCACGGGTAAAGGTTGCCGTCCGCGAGGCCCGCCCGGCCGCTCTTGCCGGCGGCTCGGACCACGTGGTAATTCGTCAGGGCGAAGCCGTCCGGGTGAATGACCACGCCCGAGCCCCCCCCTTGGCCGGCGCTGCGATAGACCGCGACGACGGCCCCGAAGACGCGTTCGACGGCCTCGATGCGGGCGGCCTCGGCGGCCTTGACGCGGGCCAGCGCCTCCGGCGAGATACCTTCGGCTCGCGCCGCACCGGCCAGCGCGAGCGCCGTCACCGCCAGGGCCAGCCGGACGGTCTGCCGCATGGCAACATGCCAGGTGTGGGCGTTCACGTCGCCTCGTCCTTCAGAACCCGTGCGTCGCACCAGTTGGCCCGGTCTGCCAGGTCCAGGTCCTCGCCCCACGCCACGTCGAGCGTCAGGCGGCGGGCGCCCGAAATCGGAAGCCGGACCTCGTGCGGCGCGTCGGCGCCGGTCATGCGTTTCGCAAAGAGTGGCTTGCCGTCGGCTTCCACCGTAAAAAGGCAGTCGCCCCGGCCGTCGGCGCTGGCGTCGATGCCGATGGTAACGGCAAAGACGTCGAACCGACCGCCCAAGTCGTACACGAGCCGGCACCGGCTATGGACACCGAGTCCCTTCTCGTAGCTGCGGTCGCCCAGCATGAGGGGCCCGCCGGCCACGCTGCGGTCGCGCCGCCAGGGGCCCGCGTAGGTCACGAGCGCCTCCTGCTTCACCTCGACAGGGTCGAGGTCCGAGAGGAACGCCATGCGGCGACTTCGTACCTGGAGCCGTGTGACGGCCGACCAGGGCACCGTCATCTCGCCGCCGCCCGCAAGGGCGCCCGCGAGTTGCCCGTCGCGCAGGCGCCTGACGGTCATCCACACCGACGACCCGTCGGCCAGGTCCACGAGGCACCGGCCCGTATGGTCGGGCCCGGACCCACGGCGGGCCAGAACCACGCCGTAGACCCTGTCGCGGGCGACGCGGCGTTCCTTGTCGTTCCAGATGAACTGCACGCTGTCCGGGTCGATGCGCTGGAGCGCCCCGCGGATCACTTCGATGGCGCCGTCGACGACGGCAAACAGTTCGTCGCGGGCCGTCTCGGCCTGCCGCCGGGCGGACGCGAACGCCGGCGGTCCCGACGGTTTCTCTTTACCCGGAACGCTGCCAAGGCGAACGGCCCGGACCACCTCGAGGGGCAGCCGCTGCCCGTTGCCGTGAGCCCAGTCCACCGCGAAGGCCTTACCGTCGAACGTGACGGCGGTTGCCCGCAGCCGTCCGCCGCCCGTGAGAAACACGTCGCAGGCATCCGGCGCCGCCCCGGCCCGCTCGACGGGCGGGCGCTGGATGCGCCGCAGTCCGTCGAGGTCCACGGGCGTGTCGCGGCCGCCCAGGCGGATGCGTCCCTCGGCATCGATGGAAACGACCTCGGCATCGAGCGTGCGGCCATCGAGCCACACGAGACGGTCCGCTGCCGGCGCCGTTGCCGTCAGGATGACCCCGGCCAGGCAGGCGCACAGGAAGGTTCGGACGGGTTGGGGCGGATCGGTCACGGCTGCGTGTCGCCTTCCTGGAGGCTCTTGTAATACTGTTCGAGCAGGTCGCGATAGCGTTCGGGGAACTTGGCCTTGAGAACGTTCATGATTTGCTCGCGCTGGCGCTGGCGGACGTTACCCCAGACCTCGTCGGTCCGGCCGCGGTAGGCCCGCTGGAGTGCGCCGATGCGGGCTTGACCGGCAGCTGCAGAGGAGTTGCTGGCGGGGCCTCCGGGCGTCTGGTTGCCGCTGGGCGCCCCGCCGGCTCCGGCCCCACCGCCGCCGCCTCCGCCTCCGCCACCGCCGCCACCTTGCTGCTCGCGCTGCTCGGCCTCCTCGATGAGTCTTTCGAGGATGGACACGATGCGGGCCTGTCGAGTTTGCGTGGGCTGGCCGGACCGCTCCAGGTGCAGGCGTCGGCGCGAGTCGTCCATGCGCTGCTGCACGTCGTCGAGGGAGCCGCTCTGGACGGTCTGGATGGTGCGGGCCACGTAGTCGGCGCCGACGCGCATCCGCTCGGGGGCATCCGGGTAATGGCTCAGAAAATCGTGAAGGATGCGCAGGGCCGCCTTCCGCCGGAGGAGCCGGCCCTGGCAGATGCCCGCCAGGAAGAGGCTGTCGCCGGCGAAGAGCGTCCGGTCGTTGCACTCGCCCGCCACCTTGGCGAGCAGCGGCAGCGCCGCCTCGAACCGCTCGTCCATAACGTGGGCCCGGCCCTCGAAGTAAGCCGCGTGGGCCGCCAGGTACGGGTCCGGGGCGTCGCGCAGCGGCCGAAGGATGGCAACCGCCGCCGCCGTGTCCTCGTCGCGGACGGCGTCCACGGCCTTGCCGAACTCCGGGTACAGGCCGACGAGGGCGTCCACGAGGGCGTCGTGCCGGTGCTGGGGCTCGCCCCGGGCGTCTTGAACGGCCTTTGTGGCCCGGGCTTTCTGTTCGGCGCCGAAACGGTCGGCCTTGGCAACGGCATCGAGGAATTCGCGGACGATGCGCTCGGCGTCGGGCGGTTCGTAGGCCGCCATGCCGGCCACGCTGGGGTCCTTTTCGAGGTCGGCGATGGTGGCGGCGTTCGTCGCCAGCAGATCCTTGAGCGGGTCATGGGTCGTGTTGCCGAAGACGTCGCGGAAGGCGATGGCCTCCTCGTAGGCCTCGGACCGCTCGCTACGGTCGAGGAGGTCCTGGATCTCCTGAAGCGCCTCGGCGGCGGCGGCGAGCCGCTCCTTGCGGCCCTCGGGCGAGTCGTCGTCGTGGTGAACAAACCACTGGCGCGTGAGCCAGCGGGCGGCCTCGTCGAGCAGACGGGCCGGGGCGATGGCGTGCCCGCCGTCGAACGTGCGGACTTCGAACGGCACGTCCTGTTCGTCGAACCACGTCTTGGCCGCTCGCAGTTCACGCAGGTTCGGGTCGGTCTCGCCGGCAATACCAAAGACGTACAGATGCTTCGGATGCTCGCCGCGCGTCGGCGGAAAGAACGCCCCAACGGGAATCACACCCCCGAACCGCTCGGGGTAAGCCCGGGCCATGGCAACGGCTAGCCGCGCCCCCGCCGAGAACCCCGTGGCATAAGACCGTTTCGGGTGGACCGAAAGCCGCTCGTTCACATTCGCCATGAGGGCGTTGACATGCGCCTTCACGGCCTCGAGGTTGAAGCGGCCGGTGGATGCCCGGTCGCTCCAGGCGACGATCCAGCCGTGCGTCTCGGCCACGGGAACCCAGCGCTGGGCGGCATCGTTGCCTGCGCCCTCGCCCGGCGAGAAGCCGTAGACGACCGGCCACCGGCGGCCGGGGTCGTACGCCTTCGGCACGTAGCAGTGGTACGCGAACTGGCCGTCCTTGCCACAGGTAACGGCGTGCACCTTGCCGATGGGAACGGTCGGCCCCGGGGCGTTACGCTGCGGCTGGGGAGCGGTCGGCTCGGCGGCCACCGCGACGGCCACCACGGCAGCCAGTGCAGCCACGATCACGAGCAGTTGGTATCGCATGGCCAATGGTCCCTTGCGACCGGTTTCGGGCCGCCGTTAGTACCGCTGGAGCATGTCGTCGGCCATGTCGGCGACCTCGGACTGGCGGCCTTCGATTCTCTTCAGTTGGGCTTTCATTTCGGTGTCGAGGGCGTCCGGAGGCCGGACCTCGTCGAACGACGTCGTCCGCCGGTTGACCCGCAGTTGGGCAGACCGCAGGAGTTTGAGTTCGGCCGAGTCGGGCACGAGCGGTTGTCGCGGCGGCTGACCGGGCTGACTTTGTGACGGTTGGCTGTCGGCCTGCTGCTCCTGTTGGGCTCGCTGGAGGGCTTCGATCAGTTCTTCCAGCGTCTGCTCGATTTCCTTCTCGAGGCCCTGCGTAAAGGCGTCGGTCCGCTCGGACGCCAGCCGTCCATGGACGTTCAGCATGTCGTCGCGGAGCGCCGCGACGACGCGCGGGAAAATGACAGTCGTGCCGTCCTCGATGAGAATCGCGTGGGCCACGTCGACGAGGTCGGCGAGGCCCTGTTCCTCGCGGGCGATGTCGCCCAGGCGGAGCCGGTCGGCGCGGGTCCACTCGCGGCGACCGCGGACCTTCTCCAGGTCGATGGTCTGCACCGTGATGGGCCGGTGCCGCTCAAGGATCTCGCGGAAGCGCCCTTCGAGGGCCGCGAGCAGTTCCTCGCGTTCCTCCTCGCGGAGTTGGGCCAGCGTATCCTCGATCTCCTGGAGGGCCCGCTCCAAATCATCGACGGCCTGCTGCTGGCTGCCCGATGCACCTTCCATATCGTCCTCGCGGTGCTGCCGGCTGGCATTCTGCATGGACTGCTGGGCCTGCTGAACCTGCTGCTGCCCCGGCTGCGGGCCTTCGCCTTGGCCGCCGCCTTGGCCACCGCCCTGTCCGCCGCCTTGACCACCGCCCTGTCCGCCGCCCTGTCCGCCGCCTTGACCGCCGCCTTGTCCGCCGCCCTGGCCGCCGCCTTGGCCGCCGCCTTGACCGCCGCCTTGACCACCGCCCTGGCCACCGGCTTGTTGATCGCCGGCCTCGTCCATGCGGCGGGCGAGGCGACCGGTCTCGTCGGCGATACCGTCCTGGCGGCGTGCGAGTTCCTTGTTGTAGTCGGGCGGGAGCCGAGCGATGCGGTCTCGTTCGCGGCGGAGGTCGTCCAAGGCCTGTTCCATGTGTTCGATAGCCTGGGTTTCCTCGTGCTCGGCGGATTTTCTGAGGCCGCGGACGAGGTTGTCCTCGGCGGTCCGTTGCCGGGCAACGGCCTTCTTCAGGGCCGCCTGACCGGTCTCGCCGCCACCCTGCTCTGCGCTTTGCCCGCCACCTTTGCCGCCACCTTCGCCACCGCCTTCGCCGCCACCCTTGCCGCCACCTTCGCCGCCGCCTTCGCCGCCACCTTCGCCGCCGCCTTCGCCGCCGCCCTTGCCGCCACCTTCGCCGCCACCTTCGCCGCCGGCTTCGCCACTGCCGTCGGCGCCGGCTTGACTGCCGGCCAGGTTCTCGGTGCCTTCGCGGACGGCCCGTTGGGCGGAGGCGATCTCGCCCAGGCCACGGAGCCCCTGGCTCCGGCTCTCGTGCGTCCGGCGGCGGACGTCCTTCTGCTCCTTGATGAGCAACTGGAGTTCGCGGATGCGTGCCTCAAGGTCGCGCAGGACGTCGTCGCGTCGTGCCACGTTGCGGGTCTCGCGTTTCTCGGCCGTCTCCTTTTCGATGAGGCGCTGGACCTCCTTCTTCCACTCTTCGAGTTGGTCGATGCGTTGCTCGAGTTCGTCGAGGTCGTCGTCCTCGCGGGTCAGGACATCCACGAGCCGGACGAGGTCATCGATGATCTTGTCCTGCGACTCGCGGGCGCGGTCGAGACGGCCGGCATCGAGCATGGCCACGATCTCGGCCATACGCCTCTCGATGAGGGCCTCCTTCGATTCGCGGAGGGCCTTGAGGAGCCGCGCAGACTGCTCGGGCTCCGAGTCCTCAAGGATGCGGGCCAGGTGGTTGAACTTGTGTTCCAGTTCCTTCATCATCTGGCGAACGCCGTCCTGCCGGATGCCGAGCGGGCTGGCGGTCGCCGGCTGCGCCTCGGCATCGGGAGGGGCCTCGGCGTCCGGCTCGGCGGCGCACGCCGCGGCCGCCACGGCCAGAAAGACCAGCGCCGCCAAAACCACCGATACGGGTTTCATGGGGCATCCCCCAACGAGTGTCACTCGTCGAAAATGGATCGAATCCGTTCTTGGTACGCCTTGAGGGTTTTCTCGCTGACGCCTTTCTGGGTTCTGAGGACCTCGCGCAAGAGTGTGACGGCCTCCTGGTACCCCTCCCATTTTACCATGTTTCGGAGCACGTCGCGCATGGCAGCCACGATGCGGTCCTGCTCGGCAATGGCATCGGCCAAGGCCGCACGCCGGTCGCCGGGGGCATCGGCCTCGGCCTTGCGTGCCTGGTCAAGGTGGTCGGCGGCCATCAGGACATTGCGCCGGGCCAGCAACCGCAGCGGCTCGATGATCTTGCCCGCGAGGCGGTCGCGAAGGGGTTTCTGCTCCTGTTCGAGGCGGTTGTTCTCGACCTCCGCCAGGATGCGTGTCATCTGGTCGGCCACGGCGGTGCAACGGCCCCCGACCAGCCGCTGCCGTTTCTCGGTGGTGGCGAGGAGCCGGCCGTCCTCGTCCGCGAACGTCCGGGCGGGGGCGTCCAGGACGGCTTGCAGCGTCCGGGCGTTCTCGGCCAGTTTCCGCTGGTCGCGCAGGAGGCGCTCGAACTCGAGCCGTTGCTCCTGCTCGCGCCGGAGCAGCTCGGCCCGCAGCTCGTCCTCGGTCACGACCTTCAGCGAGAAGACGCCCGAGGCCCCGACCTTCGGGCCGGACACGGTGTCGTTGTCGGCGGCCTCAACGCCCAGCGTCAGGCGTGCGCCGACGGGTAGGTCGAGGGGCCCGCACTCCTGCCGGTGAACCGCCTCGATCTGCTTGTCGCCATACGGCAGGTCGGGCCCGCCGAAGGCGTACCGCCGGGCGGCCGTTTCCCCCTGTTCTTCGACGAGGACCTTGCACACCAGTTCCGCCTTCCGGATGGCATAGTCGTCGCGCATGGTCGCGCGGATGGGAACCACGGCGTCGGGAACGACGAGGTCGCCGATGCCTTCGAGGCGGGCGTTGACCGTGGGCCGGCGGTCCGGATTGACGCGCAGGCTGAACCGGGCCGGCTGCTTCGAGGCCAAGCCGGTGGTGTCCTCGAGCCACACGGCGTACACGCCGCTACGGAGCCGGTCGCCCGAAAGAACCGTGCGAAAACCCCGGGCGCCATCCAGGTCCATGTCGGCCGGCGCGGCCTTCGCAAACGACAGGCGGGCCCAGGCCAGGTCTTTGCCGGCCGTCCCGACGACCTCAACGCGGCTGCCTTCCAGAACCGGGTACGAGCCGACGTTCTTCGGAAGGGCGTGCGGCTCTTGGCCCACGTACGAAGGGGGCGTGTAGATGAACGCCAGGTCCTGGACACCCGGCCGCTGCACAAGGCGCACGTCGTGCCAGGGTGTGACGGCGTCGCCGCCGCGAGCCCGTAGCCGAAACGGATCCAGGACGTTGCGGAAGACCGTCCGGAAGGCGTCGTTCCCCACGAGGACCATGGTCTCGCTGCCCGAGGCCCCGCCCGCCTGCCGGTAATCGACCACAACGACCGACGGAACCACGCCGTCCGGGTCGGCGTGCACGCGGACGGCCAGGTCGTCGCCCCGCGGACAGACGATGGCACCGTCCCTGGCGCCCACAACCTCCAGATGGGTGTCCTGGGGCCAGGCCACGTCGGCCAGGAGGACGTTTCGCTGAAGCCACAGGCCCATCGTGCCAGGCGCAACGAACCCGGCGACGGCAAGGACGGCGATGGCCCCGGCCGCCGCAAGGAGGTTGCGGTTGCGGCGGCGGCGGTTAAGGGCCTGTAGAAAGTCGACGCCCGCGGCCTGGCGAAGGCCCAGGTCGACGGCCGCCTGGACCATCGCCGGCGAATAGCCGACGGCCTCGGGGTTCGCCATCCGCGAGAACTGGACCGCCGCCAGCAGGCTCTCGCCCAGACAGCCGTGGCGGGCCTCCACAACGCGGGCCAGGGCCTCGTCCGACAGGCTGCGGCCGAGCGGACGAATCAGCCGCCGCCAGGCGGCCAGTGCCATTGCCACCACCGCCATCCCAAGCACCACCGCCCGCTGCGCTGCGTCGAAGCGGAAGGTCCGGTCCAAGAGCAGGCTGCCGGCCACGAAGACGGTCACCGCCACACAGACGGCGGCGAGCGTATCGACGGCCACCCAGGCCACGCGGGCCCAGCGCAGGCGGGCGAGTTGCCGCCGGATGCCCGCCGGGATGTCCGCACGCGTCACGGCCAACCGCATGGTTCGAATCGCCTTTCTCTTGCCGCGCCCCGACCGTTCGGGCCCAACGGCCTTACATCAATCGAAACCGCTTTCGTACCGCCCACTCAACGGCCAGCAACGTCACGAGCACCGCCAGGAGACGCCACGTATCCCAGAGGGCGCGGGGCGGCTCGCGGACAACGACCGTCTCGTGGCGGTCGGGCAACGCGGCGGTTAGTGCGTCGGCCTCGTCGATGCCGAAGTAGCGGCCGCCGGACCGCTGCGCCAGGTCCACCAGCAGCGCGCGGTTCAAACGCGGGTCCTGGAACTCGACGCGTGGGGGCTCGACGGTTACCTGGCGGGTCAGACGGATCGGCTTGGCGCCGAGGGCATCGGGCAAGGTAACCTCGATCTCGCCGTCGCCCACATGGCCGGCGATGAACGTGCCCTCGTAATGGCCCGGCCGGTTGGCCACCGGCCGTAACGTCATCTCCTGGGGTGGAACCTCGGGTCCGGCCCGTACGACGGCCAGCACGGCCGGCTCGGCCAACGGTTCGAACGCCGCGTCGTACAACCGTGCCGTGACCGTGATGCGGCCGCCGAGGGGATAGACGTCGCGGTCGGTGGCGATGCGGCCTCGGCGTTTGCCGCCCATGAGCCGCCCTTCCAGGAGAAACCGGAGGGCCCTGACCCAGAACCGGTCGAAGGTTTGCTCGCCGAGCCGGCGCCATCGCCACGTGCCATCGAAGCCCATGTACAGCACCCGGCCGGGCCCGTACTGGCCGGCGACGAGCAGCGGCCGCCAGTCGTCGCGGACCTTGAGCCGCGGGTCGCCGTGCTCGACGAGCGTGGTCGCCCCCGGCTTGGCGGCCGTGGCCGGATACGTCCAGTACACACCGGGCAGGGCCTCGGCGGCGCGCCGGGCGGCGTCCGGGTCCTTCGCGAACTGAAGCAGCGGATGCTCGACGCCGTCGGCGGTAAACCGCATGGGCCAGGCCCGCGTGTGCGCCCGGTCAAAGAGACGCATGTCCGTGGTCGCCACGTCGCCCAGCCGCACCGGCAACAGGTCGCGTGCCTCGCGCGTCCGGTACGACGTGAAAAACCGCGTGGCGTGCTTGGGCCCCATGGCCCAGAGGAGGCCGCCCGCGTGGTCGCCCACGAACGTCCGCAAGAGGCCGATCCACGATTCGTCGAACTCCGACGGGTCCGGATCGAGCAGGACGACAACGTCGTAGGCGAACAGGTCCTCGGCCTTCGCCGGCAGACGCTCGATGACCGTGTTGCCGTCCTGCCGCATGTCAGGGTCCAGCGACTGAAGCCAGCACGACACGTCGATGGTCTTGTCGCGGATGAAGAGCGTGCGGACCATGCGGAAGTCCCAGGTGGGCGACCCGGCGATGACCAGGACACGGGCCTTCTCGCCGACCACGCGCACGGTCGTTGCTTTCTGATTATCGGTCTGGAGCCATTCGTCGGGCCCGGGCTCCACGCGAACGGCGTACACGAATCGGCCTTCGGCGCGGGGTTCGTGGCGGAACGAAACGGTTGCCTCGCCCGTATCGGCGTCCAAGGATACGGTCTGGCGGTCCAGGACCGTTTCGGCGCCGGCGTCGGGCCCGTCGATGCGGCGTTCGACGCAGGCAACGCGAACGCTGCCCTCGTCTGCGCCGTGGGCCTGGATGCGGGCCTGGAGGACAAACGGGTCGCCGCGGAAGACCGTCTCGGGGGCCCAGACATCGGCCACGCGCCGGTTCCGGGGCGAGCGCGGGTCGCCCACGCCAACGGCCATAATCGGCACGCCCTGGGCCTTGGCGAAGTCGGCGGCCGCCAGCGGGTCCGGGCCGCTCGTCTTTTGCCCGTCGGACACCAGGACGATGCCCGCGACGGGGTTGCCGGCGACGGACCGGAGTGCGTCGCGGATGGCCCGGCCCAGGTTCGTGCTGGGGCCGGACGGATCGAGGGGCGGCACGGGCGGTCCCTTGGAAATCGGCGGGCCGCCTTCAGGCGGCGGCACGTCGACGGGCACGAGGGCGTCGGCATCGAGACCCAGGGCGTCGCGCACGGTCAGGCGGTCGGAGAACGTCATCACCCGCACGCGTCCCCGGGTTTGCAGGCCCCGCACGAACCGCGCGTCGTCCTTGCGGAGCAGGGCGTCGACGAGTTCGGCCCGCTGCAGCGACCGGGTCTGGAGGCCCTCGGGCACGAGGCCGGTGGCGGCGGCCAACCGCTGGGCCACCGGCGCCTCGTAGGCATCGCGGATGCCCATGGACGTCGAGTCGTCGAGCAACAGGAGAACCGACGGGGCGAGGGACTGGCGGAGCGACACCGCCAAGGCGGGCCCGAGCAACACGATCGCCAGCACGGCCATCGATGCCATGCGGACGACGGCCAGCGCGATACGCACCGGCCGCGGGCACACCGCCATCTCGCGCGCGTACAGCCACCACACGAGGTACAAGAGGGCGGCCGCCCCGACGACCGCCACCAGGGCCAGCCACGAGGCCGGGGCGTGCGTCCAGACGAACTGGGTCTCGGCGCCTTCGGGGATGCGGCCGGCGTCATAGCCGAGGATGTTCAGCCAGAAGTCGTTCATCGCGGTTGTCCTCCGGCGGCCCGTCCGCCCACCGGTCATCGTCTTCGGGTTACCGGCGTTTGCCGAACCACCACGCGAGTAGTTGCTCGGCGAAAAGCGTCATGACCAGTGCCACCAGCAGCGGTCGCCAGAGTTCGGCCCGCCCGCCCGTGGCCGCCTGGTTCAGGTAGTCTTTGCCCTTCAGGATGGCGACGTTCGCGCCCTCGAGGGCCCGGCGCAGCGTGCCGGCGTCGGCCGGGGCCAGGTTGCCCTCGGTGGGGTGGACGTTGGCGGCAAAGAGACGCGTGTGTGCCGTGCCGTCGTGCCCCCGCAGCCGGAGCCGATAGAATCCCTGGCGGGCCGTCTCCTCGTACGTCAGGCACATCCGGGCGGCCTCTTCCGTGGGAACGGCCTGGACGCTGGCAACCTCGCCACCGTCCGGCCCCTCAACGTTCACCTCGGTGGCAAAGCGCGCCGGGTCGAGATCCGCCCGAATGGGCGACCCGACGGCCAAGCCGCCTTCGCCGGCCGCCGGCCGCGCCACGTACCGCGTCGTCTCCAGCACGGTGACCAGGTAACTCGGGTCCGCGCACCAGTTGGTCCACTCGGCGTCGGCGGTGGTGGTAACGGTCAGGACGCGGCCGCGGCCGACGCGTTTCTCCACGAGGGCGGGCGACGCGTCCGCATCGCTGTAGGTGGCCAGAACACGGGCCGCGCCGGACGCCAGGTCGCCCTGCGGCACCGCCCCGCGCCACCAGCGGAAGAACTTGACGCGCGACAGGAACGGGTTCTGCGTGCCGGCGAACACCTGGAGCACCGGATGGTTCAGGGCACGCGGGCTCAGGTGAACCCACCGGCGTTCGGCCTCGTCGCCGCGGATGCCGTCGAGCCTCAGGGGCAGCAACCCCGCTGCGCCGGCGAGTTTCTCGTTGTAGACCACCTCGTCCACCTGGTCGCCCAGAAAAACAACCAGGCCGCCGCCCTCGCGGACCCATCGCTCGAGGGCAGCCAGGCGACCCTCCGTAACGCGGTACACGTTGGCCAGCACGATGACCTGGAACGCATCGAGCGGCATGTCCTCGAACTGGTTCTCGGTAACCACCCGCACGTCGTTGCCGCTGGCGATCTCGCCCGGCGGATGCAGCGCTCGGTGCAGGTAAAACGTCTCGGTGTCGCCGTACTCCGACGACGGCTCGCCGTCGACGAGCAGGATCGGCACGCCGTGGCGAACGTGGGCGGCGAAGTACCGGGCGTTGTCGCGGGGCACCACGTCGGCGGGCACCTCGGCCCGGACCGGCGCGGGCCCGGCCTCGGCAAACGTGAACGTGAACGCTGTGGTGGCCCGCGCGCCGGCCGGCACCACGTCGAGCGTGGCCCTGAGCGGCACGGCCCCTCCCGCCGTCAGCGTGACCTCAACATCCGTGGCGTCCGCCGGACCGTAGTTGGCCACCGTAACGTCGAAGCGCGCCGGCACGCCCGCGACGACGGTCTTCTCGCGGACCGCGACGTCGGCGACGGCCAGGTTCGCATCCCGCGGGCCGCCCAGGTCGACCACGGCGAGGCTCTCGACCCGGTTGGCCACACGCTTCAGCAGGCCGGGCAGCCCCGGCGTTCGGGCCGGCGCCTTGGACGTGGGGGCGGGGGTCCCGGGGTCCGGCATCTCGGGGCCCGGCGCCGCATCGCCCGCGGGCGTCGGGGCCACCTGCCAGTCGCGGCGGCGGAAGTCCGTCAGAATCAGGACCTGTCGGTTGAGGTTGCCGCGCGGCGACCCGAGCATCTCCTCCAGGTCGAGCAGCGCCGCGTCGAAGGCGGCGCTCGCGTCGGAAACGCCGAGCCCCTGGATGGTGCGGACGGCGGCGTCCACGGTGCCGCCTGCCAACAACTGGCCCGACAGGATCGGCCGGTCGGGCCGGCTGGTTGCCACGAGCGTAAAGGCGTCGCCGGGCCGTTGGCGGGCCGTCTGGCGGACGAACTCCGAGAGGCCGTCCTTGGCCTCGTCGAAGACGGTGCTCGCGCCGGCCCGGGCCTCCATGCTGGGAGAATCGTCGAGCAGCACGATGCGCTCGAACCGGGCGGACTCGACCACGCGCGCCACGAGCCCTGCCGGCCGCAGGAACACCCGCGACACCAGCAGGGCAATGAGCAGCACGGCCAGGCACCGCAAGAGGAGCAACAGGAGATGCTCCAGCCGGATGCGCCGCCGGTTGCGGCGTTCGGCGTCCAGGAGAAACGCCATCGCTGCCCAGTCCACGGTCCGGAACCGGCGTTTGCTCAGCAGGTGAATGATGATCGGCGCCGCCACCAGCAGGCTGCCCCAGAGGAGCATGCCGTTGACCGCGCCGAAACCCAACCAGTTCAGCACAGGAGACTCCTGCAACGTCGTGCCGCCGAGCGGCTGTTTCTTGGCCCCCTCTCCCTCGATGGAAGAGGGTGTCTTACCGTCCCAGGATCGTTCGGGCCGTCCGCTGGCGGAAGGCCAGGTAACTGGCCAGTGCGGCGTCGAGCGGGTCGGCCGTGCTCATCAGCATGTAATCCACGCCGTGCGTGGCGGCCAGCCGGCGCACGCGTTCGAGATAGCCGGCCACCGCCTCCAGGTACGCACGGCGGAGGGCGCGCGGTTCGGTCAGGATCTCGCGGTCGATCTCCAGGCCGCGGAACAGCGTGTTGTCCTGGAACGGAAACTCGAGTTCGTCCTCGTGCATCACGTGGAAGACGACCACCTCGTGCCGGCGGTGCCGGAAGTGCTGCAGCGTTCGCCGGAGCGCGTCGAGATCGAGAAACAGGTCCGAGATGAGAACCAGCAGGCCGCGCGTGGCAATCTGCTCGGCCAGCCGATGGAACGCGTCCGACACGTCGGTCCGGCGGTCGGGCTCGGTCTCGGCCAGTTCGTGGAGCAGCAGTTTCAGATGGCTCGGGTGGCTGGACGGCGGCAGGCTGCGCCGGACATCGGTGTCGAACGTCACGAGCCCCACGGCGTCCTGCTGCTGCTGCAAAAGGTACGCGAGCGAGGCGGCCACCGTGGCGGCGTACTCGAACTTGCTCATCCGGCCCGCCCGGTCGCCCGTGCCGTACCGCATGGACCGGCTGGCATCGAGGAGCAGGGTGCTTCGAAGGTTCGTCTCCTCCTCATACTGCTTGACGTAGTACCGGTCGGCCCGGGCCCACACCTTCCAGTCGATGTGCTTGACCTCGTCGCCGGGCACGTACTCGCGGTGGGTGGCGAACTCGACGGAGTACCCCTGGTACGGGCTCTTGTGCAGGCCGCTGATGAACCCCTCGACCACGGTGCGGGCGCGCACGTCGAGCCGGGCGATCCGGTTCAGAACCTTCGGATCCAGGTATCGGCGGGCGGGGTCCTGGGTCACGCGTGTCGTCTCCCTCGAGCGGGCGAGGCCGGCCCGCGAGCCTACGGGGTGAACGCCCGGGCGGCGTCGTCTGGCAGGTCGCCCGTGCCGGACGCGTCGGCGACCGTCTCAATGATCCGGTCAATGATGACGTCCGGCGTCACGCCCTCGCTCTCGGCCTGAAAGTTCGTGATGATCCGGTGCCGCATGACCGGGTGGGCCACGGCCCGAACGTCGCCGGTGGTCACGAAGGTCCGGCCGTCGAGGGCCGCCCCGGCCTTGCCGCCGAGCAGCAGGTACTGCACAGCCCGCGGCCCGGCGCCCCAGGTCACCCATTCGTTGACGAAGTCGGGCACGTCGCCCTCGCCCACGCGTGTGGCCCGCACAAGGCGCAGCGCGTACTCGATGACGTGGGGCGGTACGGGCACGCGGCGCACGATCTCCTGCAGCCTCACGATCTCCTCGCCCGAGAGCACCTTATCCACCTCGGTGCTGAACAGCGCGGTCGTGGTCTCGGCAATGCGGTACTCCTCCTCGAAACTCGGGTACCGCACGAACACCTTGAACATGAAGCGGTCCTGCTGGGCCTCGGGCAGCGGGTACGTGCCCTCCTGCTCGATCGGGTTCTGCGTGGCGAGCACGAAGAACGGGACGGGAAGCCCGTGCCGCTCGCCGCCCACGGTAACCTGCCGCTCCTGCATGGCCTCCAGCAGCGCCGCCTGGGTCTTGGGCGGGGTGCGGTTGATCTCGTCGGCCAGGATGACGTTGGCGAAAACCGGCCCGTGCAGAAACCGGAACTCGCGCGCCCCCGTGGTCTTGTTTTCCTGGATCACCTCCGTGCCGGTGATGTCCGACGGCATGAGGTCCGGCGTAAACTGGATGCGGTGGAACGAGAGATCCAGCCCCGACGCCAGCGTGCTGACCATGAGGGTCTTGGCCAAGCCGGGCACGCCCTCCAGAATGCAGTGGCCCTGGGAGAAGACGGCCATCAGCAACTGGTCCAGGATATCCGCCTGGCCCACGATCACGCGCGACAGTTGTTCGCGGATGCGGCCGTGCGCTTCCTTGAGGCGTGCCAGTTCGTCGAGGTCGCTCCGGCCGAGGGGCTCCGCGGCCTGGGGCGTGTCGGGGGGCTCGCTCATACGCTCGCGTCTCCTTTCAGCGTTGCAGGATGGGCAGGTACCGGTACGGCAACTCCAACACCAACAGGGTCATGGCCGTGCCGTACCCCTCGCCGACGTTGTCGCCCGGCCAACTGCCGTCGTCGTTCTGCAGGTCGAGCAGGCCGTCGCGATACGTCGAGAAGAACCATCGCCAGTTCGCGTCGCTCGAGAGGTACATGGCTTCGGCCGTGTACAGGGTGGCGTAGCAGCGGTGCCCGCTGAAAACCGTCGTGCCGCCCCCCTCCAAAATCCGTTTCATGTAGTCGATGGCCCGGTGCGCGATGGGGCTGTCGTACGCGCCGGCGTTGTAGAGGACGGCAACGGCGGCGGCGGTAATGGGTGGCCGGCTCCGGCCACGGTTCCGCAACGAGTAACTGATGCCGCCGTCGTCGTTGGCACACCGCGTGACATAGGCCACCGCCCGATCAATCGTGGACCTGGGCACTTTGATTCCGGCGTTGCGGCAGGCGCGGAGGGCCTGAATCTGCGTAATCGTGACGGAACCCTCATCGCTGTTGGCGTCCGGCGTGTACAGCCACCCGCCCTCGGGCGACTGGCTCCGGGCCGTCAGCATCACGGCGCGCGACAAAACGCGGTAGAGGTCTTTCTGAAGTTCCACATCCTGTTCGGCCCCGTACGCCTGCGAAAGGAACAGCATGCCGAACCCGTGGGCGTACATGGGCCGCTGCTCCTCGCTCATGACGGCAATCAGGCCGTTGCGGTTGGCGCACTTGAGGACGTAATCGACGGCCCGGCGGACGTTGTCGGCATACGGTCCCTCGCTGGGCGTATTGCCACCCGCCATCAGCGCCAGACCCGCCAGCGACGTGATCGCGCACGGATACACGCCGTACCGCGCGGAACTGCGCCAGGAGCCGTTGCGAGCCTGTGTCCGGCCCAGATAGGCCAGCCCGTCCTCGATGGCCTGCTCGGCCCGGGCGGTTATCATCTCGGGCCGCGGGGCCACGCCGGCCCGAGCCTGGCCCGCAGAGACCCCGCCCACCAGGGCTCCGAGCATCGCCGCCATCATGCACACGTGCCGCACCCGGCTACTCCGCCACCAGTTGCCCGCCCCCGGAATCGTGACCGAACGCCTCCACGTACCGATTCGTCACGACGAGCAGGACACCGTTGCGGCACACGATCGTCGTGAGGTGCTCAAAAGCCCCGTCGCCCTCGGCGGACGGCAGGGCAATGCCTTCGGCCGGCTTGCCGTCCGACCAGCGATAGAACTGGACCTGGTACTGGCTACCGCGTTCAACCCGCTTGGCCCAGGGCAAATACTCGCCGGCGACGGCATACAATTCGGCCGGCAGCGGCCGGTAGGACGGGCTCTCGCCGAAGTCGTACGTCCGTGTAACCTCGCCCGCCTCCAGGTCCAGAATCGTGAGCCCGCCCCGCTGACCGTTGCGGGTAACCGCGTACAGCAACCGCCCCTCCGGTCCCAGGCAAAGGTCGCCGAGTTGCTGGCCGACTACCGCCTGCATCGCAACGCGGCAGCGAACGGCCCCGGTCTCCGGGTCGCGAACCTCGAAATCCCGCCCGTTCGCGATCAGGCACACCGCCCGGTCATCGATCAGGTAAATCATGGTCGGCTGGGCGGCGGGGCCCGTGGCCCAGCGCTCCCGGCCAGTCGGCAGGTCCCGCAGAACCAGCCGGTACGTCCGCGTCTTCGGGTCGTAGGGCTGCTCGAAGAAGCCATCGGCCGTCATCGCAAACGCCCACGGATGGGTCTGTGTCATGCCAAGGCCAATCGTGTTGCGCAGGGCCCCGGTCAACGGGTCGCAGACCCAGAGTTCCTGGCCGCCGTCCATCAGCAGGCACACGTACGAACCGGCCTCCTGAACGGTCACGACCTCCTGCCGCCGAAAGGCGCGCTGCCACAGAAGGCGCCCCGTGGCCAGGTCGAGCGCCCGGACCGCGTTTGCGTCCGGGCAGAAAACGAACACGCCCGTCGACGCGCGGCCCGTTCCCGAGAACCCCTTGAACGTGCTGTGCCGAAGCAGGTTGAACACGTTCAGCGTGCGGGAGAACGCCAACCGCGTCTGCGTGGACGAGGGTTGCCACGTCTCGGACCACAAGGCGCGGCCCGAAACCAGCCCCATGGCCGACAGTGTCTGCCCGCTGCGACCGACGATCGCGTGGGCTTCGCGGGCCTTGTTCCCGCTGAACGAGGTCGGCTGGCGGCCGGGTTCGCTGGTATAGATGACCTTGCCATCGGACAGGCGGACACACATGAACCGCCACGCGTCCGCCAGCGTCCACATGAACGCGTGTTCCGCCAGGAACTGCGACGCGCCCGGAGCATCGAGGCGGCCGACCGACTCCAAGCTGGGTATCAGCAACCGCACCGCCTTGGCCTGCACCTTCCAGAGTTGCTGCCAGGGTGGCGCCGGGACAGCCGGCATGGTGTCGGCGACCGTAGGCGGCCCCAACGCCTCGATCTGCCGGCGGGCCAGGATCCCCGCTGCCCGCCGCTCCTTGCCGACGCCGACGGCCACGTCGGGCCACGCATTGGCCAGACGTTGCCACTCGACCCGAGCCTGGGCCGTCCAGCCCCGGTCCTGGTGCATCCGGGCCAGGTGCGCGAGGGCGGCCGCCTGGGCCGGCGGATGGCCGCTCCGCTGCATCTCCTGGAGGATGAGTTCCGCCACCTCGAACGACCCGGCGGCCTCGACAGCGGCGGCCGCCGCCACGCCGGCCTCAACCGCCACGCCTGTACCCGTGAACATCCGGAACACGCCCCGCAGGGCCCACGGGTCCTTGCGGTGGCGGGCCTGGTCCAAGGCCGCCTGCGCCTTCTCGGCAACTACCGGCCGAAGGCGGTCGCCGTGCGCCTCGAGCAGCGACCGGACACCCTGCATGGCCACGCCGGCGGGCGTAACCGTCCAGGTTCCGCGCGGGCCGTCCCTCGCCAGGAGCGTGTCGGACCCGGCGCCGGTCATGCCGAGATACACGGCCAAGGCGTCCTCAACGTCGCCGCTTCGCTCATGATGCGCGGCCAGGACCTGCTTCACGCGGAGCGCCTCGGCAGGCCCCGCGGCCACCTTGCCGGCCTCGGTCAGCGCGTCGCGGGCAGCCGGGCCGTTCAGCAGCCTCGCCTTATCCAGCAGAACGTCCAGCAACCCGAGGCGGACCTGTTCCTTCAAGGGCTCGTCGCCGGCCAAGGCCAAGGCGGCCCGATACGTTGCCGCCGCCCGGTCGTGCCACGCGTGTCCGCGCTCAATTCGGGCCCGTTCGAGGCTGGCCGCGAGGTAGCGGCGGCGAACACCCGCGAGGTCCGCCCGGTGAGCCGTCTGGTTTTCCTCCAATTGCTTGATGCGGGCCTGGCTGTCGGCCTGGCTTGCCTGGAGTTGACGGAGTTGGCGTTCGCGTGCCTCGATATCGGCCGGCAGCCGTTTCTGCTGGTCGGCGAGTGCGTCGTGTCTCACCGTCTCGGCGGCGAGTTGCCGGTCGAGTTCCTGCCGCCGGGCCGTCACGGTTGCCGCCTCGTGGTCGTCTTGGGCGTCGGCCGGTTTCGCGGGAAGCCGGGCCCGCTCGTCGCGGAGGGCGGCGATCCGGCCGGCCACCGCCTCCATCTCCTTGGCCGCATCGGCCTGCTTGGTCCGAAGATCGTCCAAGGCGCGGCCGGCAGTCGCGATGGGCTCGGCCACGGCCTGGAGGGTCTGGCGGGCATCGGCTACGTCGCGGTCGATCGTCGCCTGGCGTCCGACCCGGGCAGCCAGGGCGTCGGCCGTGGTCGCCAGCGTTTGCTGGAGTTCCGCCAGCCGCTCGCCCGACGTGACCAGGGCGTACACGCGGCCCGGGCCGAGAACGAACAGGCGGCGCCCATCGCCGGCCACGTTCCCAACCGGCACGTCGTCGGGCGTCAGCACGCCGAGCGAGGCCAGGCGGTGGCCCGTGGCCCGATCCAGACGCAGCAGCCCCCTGCCCGCGGGAACGTAGACGGCTTCGCGCGTCACGAAGCCGAGGCCGTAACCACGGTCCGACTCCAGCGACACCTCCCACACGCTCTGGCCGGAGCCAAGGTCCACGCACCGCACGAGGTTGGGGGCGGCAGCCCAAAGGCGACCGTCGCCGGCGCCCAGGCATCGGCGGAGACCCGGCGTGGGATGGCGGGCCACCAGGCCGCCGGAGGACGCGTCCAAAACGAGCACCGCCTCCGCATCGACCGGAAGGACGGCGAGGCGGTGTCCGTCCAGGACGAGCCGATTCGCCCGCCAGCCGACCGTCGGCGACTGGAACACGTTGGGGGCCCCGCCCGCCGACATGGTCCGTTCGTACCGGGCGGCCCAATGAATGGCACCGTCCACACCGTCCAGGGCAAAGACGACGCCCTGCCCCATGGCCACATACACGTCGCTACGGTCGACGAGCAGGCCAACCTCGTCCCACAACTGCTGGCGCCCCACGGCGAAGGAACACAGGAAGGTCTGCCAGAGGGGCCGGCCGTCGTCGGGATCCAAGGCCGCCAACGACAGTTCCCCCTCTTTCTCCACGGGCACGAGCAGGCGCCGGCCACACGCGACCGGCGGGGCCAGGAAACGCATGCCGTGCAGCGGGTCCGCCTCGTCCAGGGTCCGACCGAGGCGCCAGGCGACCTGGCCGGTCCGCCGGTCGTAGGCCACGAGGCGGTTGCCTCTGGGCTGGTCCTTCGACTCCACACGTTGCTGCTTGCCGTTGACAACCCGAATCACGACGTGGCGGTGCCGGGCCGTCCACTGGTCCACGGGGTGGTCTTCGACCTGGTACACGCGGTCGCCCACAACACTGACGGCCTTGCTAATCTGGTCGGCAAACGCGAGGACCTCCGGTACCGTCCGCGGGGCGTTGGTGCCGCGGATCTGGGGATGAAACGAGAAGCCAACCTGTGTCCCCTCGGGCTCCGGCGGTGGCAGCGTTTTCCACCGCGGGTTGCCGGTGGCGGCATCCAGGCACATGAGCGTGGCGCTCGACCGGACAAACAGGTCCTGCCCGTCAACGAGGACGGAGCCGACCGGCACCCAGTCCGACTGGTCCCACCGTCCGCGCAACTGCTCGCGCAGACGCTGTTCGACCTCGGCCACGTCGCTCTTCTGGGACAACCCCAGGTAACGGGCGGGGATACCCGCGGGGATGATGGCGAGCGGCCGCTGCCACACCGGCACCCAAAGCCCGCGCGGACCTTGAACGTGGGTGTCGGGCAGGTCGGGCGCCACCTCGACGACCGCCGTCCGCCGGGCGACCGGTCCCGCCGCGGGGCGTGCGACCGGGGCGTCGACCTCGGCCCGGACAGCCGCCACGACCTCGGGGCTTGGCCCCGGCGTGCCAAGGCGTTCCAACTCCTTCCAGGCGGCCCGTGCCCCCCCGGGGTCGCCGCAACGATGGCAGGCCACCGCCAACCGCAGGAGCACTTCGCCGCGCAGCAGGCTGGAGTCCGGGTACTGGCGCACGAGCCGTCCCAGCAGCCGCCGCGCCCGGGCGTACTGATGGCTGTCCAGGTAGAGGCACGCGAGGGTGAAGGCGGCCTCGTCGCCGGCCGTGCTCAGAAAGTACCGTGTCTCGATGGTCTGGAGGGTTTCTTCGTCGCGGTTCTCCTGCAAGGAACCCACGAGGGCCCGAACCTCGCCGTCGACTTCCGTGCGGTAGGCCGCCAACCCCTCGGGCCCCATGCGGGCGATCAGGCGCTCCGCCATCTCACGCACCGGGTGATAGGTCCGTTCGTCGGCCGTGGCCAGGACGTTGGCACCCTGCTCAATAACGTGCTGGAGCACCAGGACGGCCTTGCGGAACTGCGGCGGGTCGGCTTCGGCGAATTCGCGGGCCCGGCGGAGAAGGCGGTCGGCCTCGAAGTCCGTCTCGAGGTGGGCCCCGCGCAGGAACTCCTGCTCGCCGGCCTCGTCGCCAACGTTGAGTTGAGGGACCGCCCCGTTTGCGGGGGGCGCCGGCGCGTTGCCGGCCTGAACGGTAACCGTGGCCGTGGCGCTGATAACCGCCCCCGCCTCGTCGTCGCCAATGACCCGGACCTCGACGGCGGCGGGCGCCTCGGCAGCGGCAAGCGGCTCCGGCACGAGCATCGCGAATGCCGGCAGGAAGACAATCGCGACCCATCCCGGCAGCGTGGCCGCCCGCCGCCACCGCATCGCCGGTCGCCGGTTCAACGCAGCGTCTGTCATTCGGTCCATTACCCGTCCCCAAGGAAACGCCGGGGCCACCGTTGCCATCATACGGGCACAAGGGGTGGGGTCAAGGTCGGCCGCAAGACATGAAGCACAGACCCCCACCGGTTGGCGAACGCTGACATTTCTTTATACGGTTGGGAGGCGTGATGGTCCCCTGCCGCATTCGACGGCCGGCAGCGCACAGCCTTGGCGCACGCCCCCCCGTCACAACACGCGGGCGGACCCGTGGTTTATGCGTAGATTCCGGGGAATCCCACGGTGGCCGGGTGCAAGGGCGGCTGCGCGTGCCGGCCACCTACTCGTCCGGTGGGGGCGCAGGCGCCGCGCGCACCGCCGGGGCGCCACGGAGCAAAATCTGCTCGAGGCGCGGCAAGCCTTTGAGCGGTTGCAGATTCCGGACCCGCGTGTGGCTGATGTTGAGGTGCGTCAGCCGCTTCAGACCGGCGAGCGGGGCCAAGTCCGACACGGGCGTGTCGCTCACGTCGAGCCACTCAAGCGCCTCAAGACCGGCCAGCGGCGTGAGGTCCGCCACACCCGTGCCGGCCAGGCTGAGCCGGCGGAGCCGCTTCCAGGCGGCGACCGGCGCGAGATCCTTCACGCGGGTGCCCGTGAGCGAGACGTCTTCGAGGTTCCGAAGGTCCGCGAGCGGCTGGAGGGTTGAGACGGGGGTGTTGCGGGCGCTCAGGCGCCGAAGGGCCTTCATCCCGGCCAGGGGCGAGAGGTCCGACACGCGCGTGCGGTCGCACCAGAAGAACCAGAGGTCGGCAGCCCCGGCCAGTGGCCCGAGGTCCGCCACGGCGGTGCCCTCGCAGGAAAACGACCGCAGGTGCACGTAGCCGGCGATGGGACCAAGGTCCGCCACGCGGGTGTCGGTCAGGAAAAGTTTCGTGACATTCGGCAGGCGGGCGATGGGTTGGAGGTTTGCCACGCGCGTGCCCTCCAGGTTCAGCCACCACAGGTCGCGAAGGCCCGCAATGGGCGAGACATCCGCCACCGGCGTGTACCGCAGGTCGAGCACGCGCAGGGCCGGCATCCGCCCGAGCGGTGCAAGGTCCGTAACGTCGGCGCCGAGGAGACTGATGGCCGTGACCGTAGCCACGTCGCGGTCCGTTACGTCGGCAGGGCCCTTCTCGAGTTCGCGGGCGACGGCCTCACGGAAGGTCGGCGGCAAGGAAGGCGGGATGCTCGACGGCCCTACCCGGCTGTCGGGCGTCCGATCGGCGTGGCACCCGGCCAAGGCGGTGGCACAAAGCGCCATCGCCAGCAGCGTCTGCCACATCGTGCATGGCTTGCGGAATGCACTCATCGCGCCTCCGGGTTGGAAACCACGTGCGCGGGGCACCGGATGGCCGCCCGCCTCACGGCAAGGGTGAAGTCAGGGTCTGTCGCGGGCGTGTGGCATCGGGTGCAGACGTCGGCCGTCATGGGCGGCGGCCTCCAGCCGGGCCGCTGGTGCTCCGCCACGGTGTGCCGGTGACAGTCCTGACAGTTGACGTTCGCCATGCCGGGCGTCTCTCGGATGGTGGTGAACCCGTGCCGCATGCCGAATCCGGTGGTGTGGCAGCCGATGCATTCGGGGTCCATCGTACGGTCCGCCTTGCGTAGCGTGGCGTAGGCATGGGCGTGGCGTGTCGTGCGCCACGCGGCGTGCGCCTTCTCGTGGCACCGCCCACACGTGGCCGAAGGCACGGTGGCGAGCCCCTCGGCCCGCGGTGCGGCCAAGGCCGCCGCCATGGCCGTCCGGGCGTACTGTTTATACGTCGCCAGCACGCGTGTGTCGATGGGCCACCGCGTATCGACGGTTTCGAGACGGTACTCCAGACCGGCGATGCGGCCGTCCCGGCAGGTCATTGCGACCACGCCCACGTCCGTTTGGCCGCCCACCTGCACGACGGGCGTGCCCCCGACGTGCATCATCTCCGGGGCCGAGCGTTTCGTGTGGCCGCGGACGATGAGGTCGGGCCCGAGGTCGACCGCCGATGGCACGTCGCGGGCCGGACCGTGCAGCACGAGAATCACGATGAAACCGTCGTCACGGGCGCGGGCGACGCCGCGGGCAAGCTCCGCCCGCGACGCCAACGCCAGACGCTTACGTCGCTCGGGTGGCAGGTACGCAAGGGCCGACGGACGGACGTCGGCCAGCACGGCCACGCGGCCCCCCGGCCACGTGCGGGTCACGACGGACGCCGGCGTAAGGTCCGGCGACGCCACCGTCGTCGCCAGGGGCGTTACGCCAGCCTCGTCCAGGAGACGCCGCAAACAGTCGCCGGGCACGGCCCACTCGTGGCTGCCCAGGACGACGGCGTCGTAGCCCATGCGGCGATAACCGTTCCAAAGGAACTGGTTTCGGAGATCGCGGGGTTCGAACCAGAGGGAATTGCCGAGGTCGATGAGGAGGAGGTTCGGCCACGCGGCCCGGTAACTGGCGACGAGGCCTCCGCGTCGCGGCAGGCCGCCCGGCATGGGGCCCTGGCAGTTGCAGACCTCCAGGATGCCCTCGGTGGCGCCGGTGACCAGCAGGACGACGTCGGGAACGCCGAGGCGGAACGGCCGGACGGCGGCCGGCGCCGGCGCCACGCCGTAGGCGCGGTCCTCGGGCGCAGCGTCCCGCCGGCACCCGACCGCGAGCGCGATCAGCCCGATGGCCACCAACGCTCGTGCGAAGGGAGCGAGGAGCGCAGGGTCGTCATCCGTCCGGGGCGGGTGTCGTCTCAACGGGCAGGCCCTTCTTGCTCCAGTCCCTCATGCCGCCGGCCATGACGGTCACGTTGGTATATCCCTTGCGTATCAGGATCTTGGCCGCCACTTGGCTGTACGCTGGGATTGAAGGACACACGCACGATTTCCACCAGCAGTACACGAGGATGGGCTGGTCCTTTCGCGGCGTGCGGCCCCGGTTGAGCGCGGGGAACCAGTCGTTGCGCTCCATGCCGACGTCCAGGGCCATGACGGGAATCAGGAGGCTTCCGGCCACGTGCCCGTCGGCATACTGCTCCTCGGTATCCACGCACAGCAGGAAAAGGTCGGGCGTGTGGCGGATGAGGCGTGCCGCTTCCTCCGAACCAACGTACCGGACCACCGGCTTGGGAGCAGGGGGAGGCGCGGGCGGTTCGGCGGCGACCGAAAGGTTGGCGGGCGTTCGACGCACGGCATGGCGCCGGTCACCGTCACGGCACCCCGCAAGCACCGCTGCGCCGGCCAGGACGACCGTCAGGATGGGTATCGGAGCCGTGCTCATAGAGGGTACCCGCGGTGTGTTGCCGACCGGTTTCGCGGTCATTGAAGCGGCCAACGGGGCGCCGAACGGCCGTGTCGGCGCCCCGTCGCCAGCATGCTCGGCTCGCGTGTGCTACTCGTAAATGTGGGTGCTTTCGGTTTCGCCGGCCGGGCTTTCCATCTGGTCGCTGGTCAGTTGAACCGTAAAGCGTACGTCGCCGGGCTTCGTGCCCTTGACGACAACGCGGTAGGTGGCCTTGGCCTTGGGCGCAAGTTGCGGCAGCGGCGCGAAGGTGACGTCCTTCTCCGCCACCTTGACCCGGGTTGGCCCATCGCTCGACGCGTAGGTCTGCTGGGGCGGCAGCGTGCACGCGATCACGATGTTCGTGCCCACGGCGGAGCCTTGGTTCGTAACGGTAATGACGTACGTTTCGTTGCCACCAACCTCGATCGGGTCCTCCAGGTCAACGACCTCCAGGAGGATGGCCGGGATACCCTTGACAAGGGTGGATGCCGAATCGCCGGCTTCGCAGCAGACGGCGGTGGCACTCGCGGTGCTGCGAAGGGTGGCCGGCTGGTTGGCGGAAACCGTTACGCTCACCGTCTTGGCCTTGCCGGGGGCGATGGTACCGAGGTCCCAGACGATCTTATCGCCCTGGCTTGTTCCGCCGGCCGAGGCGCTGACACAGGTGGCGCCCGGCGGAACCCTATCCGTCAGGACGGTCTTGGTGGCGGGCACCTTGCCGGTGTTGGTCACGGTGATGGTGTACGGAACGGGCCGGCCTACGTACCGCATGTCGGGCCCTTCCTTAACCACCTGGATCTTGGGCTGGTGAACGACGGTGGTGACTTGGTTGGAGGCCACGTCGATGCCGCCGGCGGCGGTCGCGGAGGCGGTGTTGGTGAAGGTCCCCTCGCCGCCAACGCGCAGGCGCTCGGTGAACTGCTTCGACTCGCCGGGCCGGAGGGTGCCCGCCTGGAGGATAAGGCACTCCTTGCCGTCCATCGAGGTCATGCCCTTGGGCAAGGGGTCGCGGACGACGACGTTATCGGCACTGCCCGACCCGCAGTTCCGGACGGTCAGCGTAACGGGAATCACTTCGCAGGTTAGGGCCGATTCCGGGGCCGTCTTAACGAGCGCGAGTTCGGGCTGGACCACGCTAATGCCGATGCAGACGGCCGTCGGCTTGTACGACACCTCCACGCACGGATTCAGGAGGCCGGTTTTCGAGGCCACCGCCTGGATCGTGATGCTGGCGGCCTGCCCGGGCCCCAGCGTCCGGTACAGCCAGGTCAGGTGGCCCTCGGTCTGCTTGCTGCTCTTCGGGGTTGTGCTCTGGACGGTCACGTTCTCGGGAATCGACTCGGCGAGTGTGACGTCGGCCAGGACCTTGCCGGACACGTTGGTCACTTTGAGCAGGTACTCGAAGGGCTGGCCCACGCGAACTTCCTTGGGGGCGCATCGCTCAATCAGTAGCGGGCTGCCGGCGGTCTGGCCGGCGGGTTCGTACTGGCGGACCCGGGTCGAGCCGACCGGGGCCGACATGGGAGGCGGTGCGGTCGGCGGGGTTTCGCGCGGCGGGGTGCGGGGCGGCGGCGGCGTCTCGCTCGGCGCGGCCGGCGGCTTGGATGACATCGAGGTCCTGGGCGGCGGTGTTCGGATCGTGTCGGATCGCGTCTCGCTGCATCCCGAAGCGGCCACCATGACGAAAATCACCAGAAGGGTCAGGCCGGTTGTGGCGAAGGCTCTCATGGGTTGGCTCCTTGGTTAGGTACCGGGGCTTCGATCACAACAGACGGACACGGGCGCCTGTGGGGTACCGTGCTGGGGGGATCGGTACCCCACGTTACACGGCACCCGTGGTTCGTCTGCAGGGCAGGCCCCGCCCGGCGGCGGGGCCAGCGTGTCCGTGCGGGGGCGCCCGGAGCCGGGCTCCCGGCGCCCCCATCGGACGTGCGTCGGAGATTATTCGTAGATGTGCGTGCTCTCGGTTTCGCCGGCCGGCGTGGTCATCTGGTCGCTCGTGAGTTCAACCGTGAACCGAACGTCGCCGGTCTTGGTGCCCTTGACCTGAACGCGATAGGTGGCCTTGGCCTTCGGGGCGAGTTGCGGCAGCGACGCGAAGGTCACGGTCTTGCCGTCCACCTTGGCCGCGGTTGGCCCGGTGCCGGACACATAGTCCTGCTCGGCCGGTAGCGTGCAGGTAATCTGGATGTTCGTGCCGACGGCGGAGCCCTGGTTCGTCACGGTGATGACGTAGGTGTCGTTGGCGCCGACCTCGATCGGGTCCTGGAGGTCGATGCACTCGAGCAGGATGGCCGGGATGCCCGCCACCTCGGTCACGGCTTCGGCGGAGGCCTTGCTGCAAACGGCCGTGGCGGAAACCACGTTGCGGATGCTGCCGATGTTGCCGGCCTTGACGGTAACCGACACTTTCTTGCTGCCGCCGGCCGGGATGGTGCCGAGGTCCCAGGCCACCTTGGCGCCGGACGCCGTTCCGCCCCCGGTGGCACTGACAAACGTGACGCCGCCGGGCAGCGTGTCGACGAGCACAGTGTTGCGTGCCGGGCCGTCGCCCTTGTTGGCTACCGTAATCTCGTAGTTGACGTTACGGGCAACGTACCGCTTCTTCGGGGCCGTCTTGGTGAGGACGAGCGCGGGTTCCAGAACCTTGACCTTGTGGGTGGCTCGGGCCTTGAGGTTGCCGTCGGCAGAGGCAACGGCGGTGTTCGTGTAGTCGCCCCGCTTCGACGCCCTGAGGGAGTACGCGGCCTGCTTGGCCTGGCCGGGTTGAAGGGTGCCGACGTCGATGCTAATGGACTTGCTGCCGTCGCAGGTGAGGCCGGCGGGCAGTTTGTCGACAACCTTGACGCCCGTGGCGGCCCCGTCGCCGGTGTTACGGACAACGATCGTGACGGGGATGGGTTCGCAGATAAGGACTTCGTCCGGGCCGGTCTTCTCGATGGTCAGTTTCGGCGCGGTGACAACGGTGGTGGCGCAACTGCGCCCCTTGAGTCCGTGGTCGGCGGTCACGTCGGCACAGTTTTCAAACGAGCCGGTTCGCGTGGTCTTGGCCTTGACGGCGATCGCGGCCTGCTTGCCCTTGTCGAGCGTGCCGAGCGACCAGGTCAGCGTTTGGCCGTCGGCCGTGGCCTTGGGGGTGCTGGAGACGTACGTGATACCGTCCGGCAACGTGTCGACCACCTTGACGTTGGTGGCGGCGGCCCGGCCGGGGTTCGTCACGATGATGTTGTACGTGATGGTATCGCCGACGCCGGCCCGGGCGGGCGCGGTCTTCTTGATGCCAATGCGGGGGCCGACCCACGTCTTGGTCATCTGACCGCTCGCAATCTTGGCGGCAGGGATGCAACATTCCTTATCCTCGGGGCGAACGATCTCCATCGCGATGACGTTGGCGCCCTCCGTCGGGGCGGCCTGAACCAACCGGGCCTTGGCCACACCGGTCGCATCCGTCTTGACCACGATGGCCGGCTTGTTGCCGGGCGCGAACATGGCCTTCGGGCCCGAGGCCACCTTGAAGTGGACGTGCCAGCCCTCGATGGGCGAACCGTCCGAGGCCTTCATCACCTTGACCACAAGGGCATGTGGGGTGCCGATGGGGTTGGTGGCGTCGGCCGGGAACTGCCAGGCGGCGTCCTGCCAGTGCTTGGTGACGAAGACCTTGTGCTTGTCCCAGTTGAAGATGGCGGGCGCGTAGGCCACGACGTGGGTGTCGCCCTCGATGGGCGAGGTAATGACGCACCACGTCTGGCCCGGCTTGATGTGGATGTCGTCGTCCGGGTCATCGTTGCCTCGCGTAATCACGTGCGGGTCGCGGTTGGTGTGGGTTACGGCGTAGGTGTTGTCGACCTTGTAGCCGCGTGTGTCGTACCAGCCGCTTTCATCAACCTCGACGATGCCGCCGACACTACCTTCCTGCACGAGCCACTCGATGCGCCGGCTCTCCAGCGGCTTGCCGCCGGCGTCCGTCACGGTGGCGATGAGAATGTGCTGGGTGCGGACGGGGTTCGTGGCCTCGGCGGGTTCAACGGTCAGGCAGGCGGCGTCGGGATCGAAGTTCTGATAATACCCGCCTTCCATTGGCTTGCCGTGTTCGCGGGCGATGTGCCCGCCGTGCAGAACCCCGAACTTCGTGGGATACGACGCGCATCCCCCCAGCAGTCCGAATGCAACGGCGAGGGCAACAACCAGTCCTACGGTACGCGTACGTGCTTTCATGGCTCACTCCTTGCACCTGAATCACGCGGTTCAGGCCATCCGTCTTCCCGCGAGGCTTGGCGGGCCGGATGGCCGGGGACCCCAGCCTCCCATCCTTATGTCAGGCGCCGGGCGCCGCAACGGGCTACCCGGAAAGGTTCCCATCGATCACCTCCACACAAATCGCTTTCGCCCCGCCCCACGTGCCGTGCACGTTGCACTGGCCGCTGGCCCGAAGCTCGGAAGCCGCTTCCGACAGGCAGACGCGAAACACGACGTCCGGCATGGCGTTTCCGCCACGCAGGTCGGCCCGTGCAAGCAACAACTCGTCGGCATACAGGTCAACGGTTACCACGAAATGCGTGCGTTCGCTCGGGTGCAACGTCGGGCTCCCGATGCGAACGCCTACCAGGAACGGCTCGCCCGCCCGAACGCGTGCCGGCGACTCGATGGCCGGCAGGTGCATCCGCTCCAGGTCCGTCAGGTTCCGGCCGTCGAACGGCCGGTTGACACCCGTGAAGAGGCTACGCGTCGAATGTGGCGAAGCCAAAATTACCCGACCTCCTCATCCGCAGAACGCCTGGAGCCCTGTGGGCCTTTGCAGAAAAACCACCATCCTGATTTGGTGATTTCCGACTCACCGATTATAATGGAGCCGAGGGGCCGGGCCAATCGGGGACGCCACCCCATTGGGCGTCGTCAGGGTCCCCCATAAAACATGGGGGAATCCCCCATCCGCCCTTCGCGGGGAAATGGAAACCGTCAGGCGTCCCGTTCCGACTGGACCCACTTGACGGCACGCACGATCATCTGAGTGGCGTTTTCGAGGTCGAGTTTGCGTTTGATGTTCTCGCGGTACGTCTCGATGGTCTTGGCGCTGAGGTGGAGCCGGGCGGCGATTTCGCGTGTCTGAAGACCCTCGCCAATCAGTCCGAACACCTCCAGTTCCCGGTCGGTCAGCCGGTCTATCGGCGACGTGCCGGGCGACGCCCCGTCCAGAAACCGCGACAGCATCGTGGCGGTCACCTCGTCGCTGACGAAAATCTCGTCGGCCACCACGCGACGGATGCCTTCAACAACCTTTGACGAGGCCTCCGACTTCGCCACGTAGCCTTTGGCGCCGGCCCGGAGCACCCGTTCCGCGTACACCGATTCGTCGTGCATCGAGAGCACCAGCACCTTCACGCCGGGGTGCCGGACCTGGAGGTCCTTGATCAGCTCAGTCCCGTTACCATCCTTCAGGGAGATGTCGACGACGGCCACGTCCGGGCACTGCGCCTTGACGGCCTGGCGAGCCTCCGCGATGGAGTCGGCCTCGCCGCACACCGTCATGTCGGGTTCCTGGTTGATCAGATGCATCAGGCCCTGGCGCATGATTTCGTGGTCTTCAACGAGCAGCACGGTCGTCTTTCGCCGGCGCGGAGCCATCATGTGGCGCGTTCCTTCCTCCATTGGTGCATGCGACAGACCACGGCGGTTCCGCCCTCCGGTCGGCGCAGGATGTCGAAGTCGGCGCCAACCGCGTGGGCGCGGTACCGCATGACGCGAAGCCCGAGCCCCTTACGCCCCGGCCGGGGGACTTGCGGCAACCCGACGCCGTCGTCCTCGATCCGAAGCGTCACGACACGGCCCTCGGCCTCCAGCGAGATCGTGATCCGGTCGGCCTTGGCGTGCCGGGCGGCGTTACTGGTCGCTTCCTGGGCTATCCGGTACAGGTGCCGGGCCACGGCCGCGTCCACCACCAGGACCGGCTCATTGCACCGGAACTCGCATCGCACGCCGAACATGTCGGTCACGTCGACCGCCAGGTCGCCCATGGCGTTCATCAGGCCCTCGGGCTTCAGGCCGACCGGGTCGAGCCCGCGGGCCAGGCCACGGGTCAGTTCAATCGAGTGGTTCAGCAGCGATTCGATCTTGGCGGCCTCGGTGCAGGCGTCGTGGCCCTGCGACACGAGCCGATGGTGCAGGGCGCCGCTCAGGCAGGCGGCCCCGCTCAGCACCTGGCCCAGGCTGTCGTGCAGGTCCTCGCCGATGCGTTGCCGCTCCGTTTCCGACGCCCGGAGCACCTCGGCCTCCAGCCGACGCCGCTGCGTGATGTCCACGCCCAGTTCCATGCCCAGGCGCGTGCCGTCCGCCTCCGTGAAGGGGCACGCCCACGCGTGGAACGAGCGGCCCTTCGGGTCGGTCCACTCCCACTCCTGTTGGTCCCCGGACGCCACAACCTGATCGACCGGGCAGTTCGCGCAGATGGTGTCGCGGTGCTTCAAAATGTCGTAACACGGGCCGCGATGGGCGTCGCCGAAGAGTTCGAGGAACTTGTCGTTGGCGAACCGGATCCCGTAATTCGCGTCGCGCAGGCACACGTACGAGGGCAGCATCCGCAGCAGCGCGAAGAGCCGGACACGCTCCTGTTCCAGTTGCTCGCGCGTTTCGAGGTGTTCCGCGATCTCCGTCCGGAGCCGCCTCACGGTGCGGGCCAACCGGTTGGTGCGTTCGGCCACCCGGGTCTCCAGCAGCGTGTTGGACGCCTTCAGGGCGTCGCCGCGGCGCTTCAACTCGCGGAACAGAACCGCCTGAGGCCGGACGACCGCCGTCAGCACCAGCGCCTGCAATATGAAGTAGAACGAGATGACTTTCAGCACGTGACCCCAGAAGTTCCACGGGCCGTACGCATCCGCATACAGCGTAAAGCACAGTTCCGACATCACCGTCATCAGCATCGATGCCAGGAGGAACACCAGCACTTCCGTGTCGAAGTGCCGGCGGCGCACGTACAACAGGCCCGCCGAGACCATCAGCACAATGCAAATGGCGTACTCGCTGAGGCGCTTGTACAGCGTCAGACCCTGGCCTTCCACGAAACACGTCGGGTACGTGTCCCAGGCGAAGATCATCCCCAGCAGCAGGGCCGTCGCCACCCCGTACGCCACCAGCAGCACCCGGGGCGACAGCCGGACCCGGACCAGCAGAACCGCCAGAAGAAGCGACGCCGCCTCCAGCTGCCGGGCCGATACCCATAACTGCGTCGCCAGGTTCGTGCCGTAGGACGCGTCGAACACGCCCACGTTCTTGTACGCCAGCGTGTGCAGGAGATCCAGAAGGCCGATGCACAGATACGCCACCCCCACAATCGGCAGAAACCCCCCTTCCAGCCACCGCCTCGAGTACCACACCCCCGTGAAGATGCCCGCTGCAATGACGATGGCAAACATCTCCATTAGCGTGTGAAGTAACACATAATGCTTGCGGAAGAAGGGGTATGCATAGTGGCTCGCCACCAGCAACACACCCAGCACAAAGACCGACCCGATTCCTGCAACGAGCAGCCGCCGGCGCGTCATGCGGCTGAGCGGACCCATGGCCCCGCGATGCGACGCGGGGGGAATCACTCCCCCAGGGCCGACGGACCGTTTGACGTGATCGATGGGCACGTGCGGTACCCCCTTCTCCGACGCGCGGTCGGCCGCCCGGAACCGGCCGCTCACCGAATGTATCCCGTGGTTCCACCCCTTGTGACATGGCGGCAGCCGACAGCTGGCCCCGCCGCCGCTGCAGGTTAGGATTGTACCGTCCGCCACGGCTGTGGGAAACCCTTATCCGGCCCCGGGCGCTCACCCCGGCCGGCACGTTTCGGCGCCGACCTTGCCGCCCCGGCGTGCACACGCCTATAATCGCCGATACGGAAGGTCTGGACGGGAGGCCGGAGGCAGGCGCCGCCTGGGCCGCCCACGCAACCGAACGCGACAGCAAGGAGAACTGCGATGAACCTGAACGATTACTTCGAGAATGCCAAGGGTCTCGGCGTGCTGGCCACCGCCAACGCCCAGGGGCAAGTGAACTTGGCCGTCTACGCCCGGCCCCACGTGGTGGACGACGCGACCGTGGCCTTTATCATGGCCGACCGCCTCAGCCACACCAATCTCCAATCGAACCCGCACGCGGCGTACCTCTTCCACGAGGCCGGCCAAGGGTACAACGGCGTCCGGTTGCATCTCGTGATGACGGGCGAGGAAACCTCACCCACGAAGATCCAGGCCGTGCGCCGTCGCACCACCCCGGCCGTCTCTCAAGGCGAGGAAGGCCAGCAACGGTTCCTCGTGACCTTCCGCGTCGAGCGTGCTCGGCCACTCGTCGGCGACGGCGACCTCGCCTAGCGCATGCCGAACTACGGGACAAGCCATCGCCGGCGCCCACGGGCCGGACCACGGTCGGCAAACGGCCGCGGGGCCACGAGAAACGTGTGGCCGAGGCAGCCCGGCCAGAACCGCCGCCACTCACTTCGCGTCTGCGCGTTAAACGGAGCGAACTCGGAGCCGGGGCATGAAGAGCTGCACATGGACAGCCGCATGCGCAATCGTGTGCGGCCTCATTATCTGGCCCCCTGCCGTAGCGGCGGCCGACGGCGACGCTTGGTGGCGCCACCACCTGAACGCACCCATCCTTTTCGCCAAACGCCACTCCTACGTCGGCATCCACATTTACGACACCTATTACAAGTGGAAGCCGGGCGGCGGCCTGTACGTACTCGAAAACCCCGCCCACCCCACCGACGAGCGCCGCGTCCGGGCCGTCATCGACCCCACCACCCCCGAAACCCTCGGCGAGGGCATCTACAGCGATCCCGAACTTGCGTGGGACGCCCGGCGTCTGCTCTTCTGTTTCAAGGGCGAGGCGAACGGGGGTACCTCGATCTACGAGATTGGCATCGACGGTACCGGCCTCCGCCGCCTCACGGACCCCCAGCCCGCGTGCGAGGCGTACAAGGGCCGCGGCGGCGGCGTCCACGACGTGGCCCCCGCCTACCTGCCCGACGGCCGCATCGTCTTCCTTTCGTCCCGCCCCAACGGCCTTGTGCCCTGCAACAACACGGGCGTGGCGATCCTGCACGTCATGAACGCCGACGGATCCGACATCCACCCCATCTCCGTCAACAACGTCAACGAGTTCGACCCCGTGCCGCTGCCCGACGGCCGCATCCTCTTCGGCCGGTGGGAGTACGTAGACAAAACCGCCCTGACGATCCAGAGCCTCTGGACGGTCTTCCCGGACGGCACGAACGAGACGGCCCTCTTTGCCAACAACATGGTCTTCCCGGAGGCCCTGCTCGACGCCCGGCCCGTGCCGGGGTCGATGCACCTGGTGGCGGCCACGCTGGCGCCGCACAACTCCCCGCCCCGGGGGACAGTGGGCATCGTGAACCCGCTCATCGGCAAGAACGCCCCACGGGCCATCACCAACTTCGACCGCCCCGACACGCCTACCCACGACCGCGGTAACTCGTGCGAACCCTGGCCCCTCTCCGAGAACGTCCTCCTCGCAAGCGGGCGCCCGAAAGGCGCCGCCTTCAACGTCCTTGAGATCGTGAACCGCGACGGCCGACGCCGCGTCGTCCACGCCGAGCCGGACATCTGCTGCCACTCGCCGATACCCGTCCGGCCGCGGCCCCGGCCGCCCGTCATTCCCGACGCCACAGACCGCACCAAGACCACCGGCCGCTTCTACGTCCAGGACATCCACAAAGGGCTGGACGGCGTCGCGCCCGGCGAGGTCAAGGCCCTGCGGATCATCGAGGAAACCTCCCGCACGAGCCCCAGCCCCGGCGGTGCGATGAACCAGACGTTCCTCATGTCCGGGGTGCTCGCGTGGAGCGCCAAGAACATCCTTGGCGTCGTCGACGTGGCCGACGACGGCTCCGCCTACTTCGAGGCGCCCGCCGGCCGGGCCATCTACCTCCAGGCCCTGGACGCCGACGCCCGCCTCGTCCGCAGCATGCGGACGTTCGTCCAGGCCGCGCCCGGCATCACGCGTTCCTGCATCGGATGCCACGAGCACAAGTACTCGACCCCCGCGAACCTGGGTAACCGGCAGGCTTTCCGATGCCCGCCCCAGGCGCCCCGGCCCGAGTCCTGGGGAACCGGCTTCATCGATTACCCGAGCATGATTCAGCCCGTCTTCGACCGGCACTGCCTGGCGTGCCACGGCGGCGAGAAGGGCCTGGCAGCACGGCTCGACCTCTCGGGCGGTTGGACCGAGTACTTCACCATCAGTTACGAAAACCTCGCCGGCCGGGGCCGAACCCAGGTCTGGGCCGACCGCATCGCCGCCATCGACTGCATGAACGGGACGAGCCTATACTCGGCCCGCATCTTCGGCCCGCGCGGGCACGGGTCCGGCGCCGCGCCCCTGGCCGACGTTCTCGTCCGCCGGCACGAGGACCGCATCCCCAACCTCACCCGGCCCGAGCGCGACCTCGTCCTGGCCTGGATCGACACCAACGGCCTGTACCACGGCACGTGGGACTACTCGCCCCACGGGCCGAGCCTCAAGGCCTGGAACGGCATCAAGGCGGCCGTGGTTACCGAGATGCGCGAGGCCGGATGCATGACGTGCCACGGCAAGAACGGGAAACCGGCCCGGTTCGAAAACGACTGGATCAACCTGAGGCGACCCGAGTTCAGCCGCGTGCTGCGCGCCCCGCTCGCGAAACAGGCCGACGGCGGGTACGGCCTCGCCCTCTGCCGGCAGCGGCCCGTTGACCCGAACGGCTGGCGAACCCGCATCATGGTCCTCGGCGGTTACCAGCACGCCGTCAAGCCGGTCACGTCGTTCGACCGGCCGCCGGCCCCGGCAGCCACCAAGGACGGCGAACCGGCCGTCACGTTCCGGTCGACAGACGACCCGCGGTACCGGTCGCTGTTGGCGGCGATTCGCCGCGGCCAACGGCAGGCCCTCGCGGCCCCGCGCGTCGACATGCCGGGCGCCGAGGCGATCGCCGGGTCCCACCGCCGGCGGTATCCGCAGCCCCTGCCCGACCCCCTGCCCGCCCTGTCGGCTCGGACCGACGACGACGCCGTCGTCCACCTGGCATGGGAACGGTCGGCCCGGACGATCGGCCTGGAGGCGGAGGTCCACCGGGACCCGGCGCCGGATTTCGCGCCGAGCGAGAAGACCCGCCTTGCGGAAACGGGCCTCTTTCACTATGCCGACACGTCGGCGGACCCCGGGCCGCAGCATTACGCCGTTGTGCTCGTCTCGGGCGATGAAATGAGCCGGCCGATGCGGGCATGCGTGGACGTGCCCCCGCCGGCGCCGCCGGCCGTCCCGACGCATCTGACCGCCGAGGCCGAGCCCGGCCGCGTGATTCTCCGCTGGCAGGGCGCCCCGGCCCCGCACGTCCGGTACACCGTTCACCGTGCTGCCGCGGGGTCAGACGCCTTCGAGCCGCTGACGCCGGAACCGACGGCGGCGTGGGAGTTCGCGGACGTCTCGGCCCGGGCCGATGCGGCCGTCCGCTACACCATCCGGGCCGTCAGCCGGCGGGGGGCCGTGGGTGCGCCTGCGCCGCCCGTCGAGGCCCAAGCCCTGCCGGAGATTCGCGAGCCCGTCTTCACGGCCGCGTTCGCCGCCGGCCCGGACGCCGCCGACCACGGGGGCAAGCCCGTCCGCGCCCTGTTGCACGGCAAGGCCCGCGTGGTCGAGGGGTCGCTCGACCTGCGCGACGGTGGCCACACCACGTATCCGCACCGCGACGCCTTCGACCTCGCGCAGCGGTTCTCGGTGGTCTGTTGGGTCCGCTTCGAGAAGGCCGGCCGGATGCCCGTCGTCGTCAGTTGCGGCCGGTGGCAGCAGGCCGGCTGGTTCGTCCAGTGGCTGGGCGGCCGGTGGCGGTGGCACGTGGGCGGCATCGATTGCGACGGCGGACAGCCCGACCTCGGGCGATGGATCCAAGTCGTCGGCACGTACGACGGAGCAACCGCCCGCCTGTACCAGGACGGCCGGCTCGTGGCGGAGCGCGACGGCGCCGCCGTCACAACACGCTGGCAAGGGCCGCTGCACGTCGGCCAATACAGCGGCGGGCCGGCCGCTTCGTACCAGGTAACCGGCCAGGTGAAAGGCGTGCGGATTTACAGCCGGGCCCTGCCGGCCGCCGAGCTGGCGGAGGTGGGCATGTAAGCGCCGGGCGCCGCTGGCGGCTTGGCCGCCAATGCGTTTGCCGCAACGCCGCGTCGTCGTCCCACGTGTGGAGCCCCCATGCCGAACCGGACCGACGTCCTCGACCGCCTCCGGGAGCGCCCCGACCTGCCCGTTCTCATCCTGGGCGGTGGCGTGAACGGATGCGGCCTGCTGCGGGAACTCGCCCTTCAGGGCGTCGACGCCCTCCTGGTGGACAAGGCTGATTTCGTCGCCGGCGCGAGCAGCAAGTCGTCGCGGATGATTCACGGCGGCCTCCGGTACCTGGAACACCGCGAGTTTGCCCTGGTCCGCGAGTCGCTCCTGGAGCGGAACCGGCTCCTGGAGAACGCCGCCCACTGTGTCTCGCCCTTGCGGACCACGATTCCCCTGTACTCGTGGCTCGGGGGCCTGTGGCGGTCGTCGCTCATCTTCCTGGGGATTCCCGTGAGGCCGGGTGGGCGCGGGGCCGTCATCACGAAACTCGGCCTCGCCTTCTACGACTTTGTAACGCGCAAGCGCCGCCTTACGCCCAAGCACGGCTTTGCCTCGCGGGACCAAACGCTGGAGGACCTGCCCGGCCTTGACCCGTCCATCGTGGCGGCGGCCACGTACTACGACGCCCAGGTTTCGCAGGCCGAGCGGCTGTGCATCGAGTTGCTCGCCGACGCCGCGGCCGCCCACGACAGGTGCATGGCCGTCAACTACCTCCGGCCGGTTGACCGCGACGGCGGGGCCGTCGTCCTCCGCGACGAGGTCTTGGGCGAGGAGGTCGCCGTCCGGCCGCAGATTCTCGTCAACGCCACCGGCGCCTGGGTCGACGCCACCAACGCCGGCCTCGGCATCGAGACCCATTTCATGGGCGGCACGAAGGGCTCGCACCTCATCCTGGATAACCCCCGGCTGCACAAGACCCTCGGCGACCGCATGGTGTACTACCAGCACACCGACGGCCGGGTGTGCATCGTGTTCCCGTTCGAGAACAAGGTGCTCATGGGGTCGACAGACATCCGCGTGGACGACCCGGAGGCCGCGCGGTGCGAGGCCGACGAGGTCGACTATATGCTCACGACGCTGCGGACGGTGTTTCCGGGCATCGACATTCGGCGGGACCAGATCGTGTTCGCCTTCTGCGGGGTGCGGCCGCTGCCGGCCGCGGACGCCGGCGTGACGGCCAACATCAGCCGCGGCCACAGCCTGCGGGCCCGGGAGGCCGAGGGCGACCGTCCCTTCCCCATCCTCTGCCTCGTGGGCGGCAAGTGGACCACGTTCCGCGCCCTTGCCGAACAGGTGGCGGACCGTGTGCTGGAACGGCTGGGCACGGCGCGCCGGTGCTCCAGCGAAACCGTCCCCATCGGCGGCGGGCGGAGCATGCCCAAGGACGAGGACGCCCGCCGGGCCTGGGTCGCCCGCGTGGCGCACGAGTCGGGCCTCGCGCCAAAGCGCGTGGCCACGCTCCTCGCCCGGTACGGCACGGCGGCCGAGGCGTATGCCGCGTGCGGCGAGGCCCGGACCGAGACGCCGCTTGCCGCCCTGCCCGATTACACGGACGCCGAGGTGCGGCGCATCGCCTCCCAGGAACAGGTCGTCCACCTCGACGACCTGGTGTGCCGGCGGAGCACGATCGCCCTGACGGGCCGGGCTACGCCCGAGACGCTGGCGGAACTCGCCCGCGTCCTGGGCAACGCCCTCGCGTGGGACGACGCCCGGCAGGCCGAGGAGGTCGAGCGGACGATTCGCGAGGTGGCGGTGCCGGAGGGGTAGCGGCGCACGGGCGTGCCACGGCCGGACAAACCGACCGGACCACACAGAAGGCGAACAAGCCCGGCGGCTACGTGTAGAGGCGTTTCCGGTCCTGCCCCAAGGCGTCGGCAGCGATCATCGCGTCGAGCACGCTCTCGGCCGAGACGGCGAACGCGTGGTTCGCGCACAGCGACCCCTCGCCCGCACAGGCCTCGGCGACGGGCCGGAGTGTTTCGCGGGTTGCGCCCTGGAGATTCAGGTCGGCCAGCGTAACCGGCAGGCCAACCGCCACGCACCAGTCGACGATGCCCTGCGCCTCGTCGGCCGGCACGTCGGGGTCCAGGCACAACTGGCTGACGACGCCGAACGCCACCTTCTCGCCGTGCATGAACCCGTGGCACTCGGGTAGGCCGGTCAGCAGGTTGCCGATCATGTGGGCGGTGGCCAGACCGCCGCTCTCGAAGCCCAGGCCGGAGAGCAGGACGTTCGCCTCCACGATGCGCTCGAGGGCGGGCGTAACGACGTTCGCCTCGGCGGCCCGCTTCGCCTCCAGGCCCGAGGCCATGAGCGTGTCGAAGCAGAGCCGCGCGATCGCCAGCGCCGCCCCCGTCGGAACGCCCCCCGCCAGATTCAGCGCCCGCGTCTTCCAGGCGGCGTCCGTCTCGACCCAGGTGGAGAGGGCGTCGCCCATGCCGGCCACCAGCGTCCGGACCGGGGCTTCGGCGATGACCCGCGTGTCGACCAGCACGAGATCGGGGTTGAACGGCCAGCAGTCGAACCCGAGGAAGTCGCCCGCCTCGCTGTACCAAACGCTGGCGGCGCTGGTGGGCGAATCGTTCGACGCAATCGTCGGGCACGTAACGATGCGGCAACCGGTCTCGACGGCGGCGCCTTTGCCGGTGTCGAGGCACTTGCCGCCGCCCACGCCGATGACGACGTCGCAGCCACGGGCGCGCACGGTCTTTGCCACGCGGTTGGCCTCGGCGTGGGTGGTCTCGCCGGTGAAGGCCGTCTCGACGGTCTCCAGATCCGCGGCCGCCAGGCTCGCCATGACCGTTTCGCCGACGAGGCCCTTGACCACGTCGTCCCAGAGAACGAGCGGCCGCTTGCCGAGCATGGCCACGTACGTGCCGAGTTCCGTGAGCACGCCGGGGCCCTGGACGTATCGCCGCGGGGCAATGAGAACGGATTTCATCGGTCGGATCCTCCTGTCGTCTCGGCGGCCTCCGGCGGCTCGGCCGGTGCACCGCGAGGCATGGCGTTGCCTTTTGCAAGGACGCACACGCCGATGACCAGCACCGCGATACCTACCACGATCCACCGTATGCTCTTCCGGCTTGCGCCCTTCCACTCGCCCGTCCGAAAGCCGTGCACGTTGCCCACGATGATGGCCAACGACATGAACGCCGCGTACCCGACGGAGACGCCCAGGTCGCCCAGGTTGGCGACCCCGAGTCCCCAGAAGAGGATCGCCCCGTCGTGGAGGACGGCCATCGCGAGCGCGAGCCCGAGCAGGCGCGCGAGCCCCACGTCGGCAAAGCGCCGCCACGTCCCTTTGCGCACCAGCTGCACGCCGCAATACGTGCAAGACGAAACGGCCCCGCCCCAGAGCACGAGGGCCGTCACGACGAACGTCGACCGCCACACGGGGTTGCCGAACGCTTTCTGCGACACGGTCATCACCTCGCCGCCGTAACTGAAGGCGATGGCGTAACAGGCGCACAGGATGCCCGAGAGAAAGGCCACGACGAGGCCGATGGCCATCTTCGGCTTCGGCGCGGTGCCGGCAGAGTCGGGGGGCGCCGCGTCCGCGACGCGGCGGTCGCGCAGGATGCCGGCCCGGCCCGCGATGACCACGCCCAGCAGACACACCGCCACCCCCGCCATGACGACGGTGCCGCGGGGCGTCAGAATCTGGTCGGCGTGGTGCAGGGCCAGCGGGACCATCGACCCGCAGGCGATCTGGGCCCCGTAGTTGATGGCGTACGCCAGCGACAGCCCAATGAAGGCGAAACTCATGCCCAGCGTCATCGACCCGAGCCCCCACAGCAGGCCGAACACCAGGACCGGCGCCACGCCCGCCAGCCCCGCCGACGCCACCGTCGCAAAGAGCCCCTTGGCCGACAGCGGTCCGAGCGTCAGCGGAATCAGGATCGTGACGAACAGGAAGAACGGTCCCCACAAGACCTCCCACGGCGTGTTCTTGCGGGCGAACTTGCTCGGCAGCCCGAACGACCCGCCACACACCGCCCCCAGCACGACGAACAGAAATCCCAGCCAGAGATTCATTGCACGGGTCTCCTTGCCCCGACAGGATACCGCGACCATGTAGGCCGGGGCGACAGCCCCGGCAATCGACCCTCGCCGGGACGTCGTCGCGGCCTACAGTTCGCTCAGGCTCGCATGCACATCTTTCAGCGACGGATACAACCGCTCGTACACGCCATAGCGATCGGCGTACACGGGGGTGGCGGCCGGGTCGGGTTCGATCACGGTGCCGGGCCGGTACACGCGCTCGAAGGCGTCGGCTTCGTCCTCGTACAAGCCGACGCCGATGCCCGCGAGGATGGCGGCCCCGAGAGGCGTGGCTTCATCGAGGGCGGGCACCTCGATGGGCATGCCGGCCATGTCGGCCTTGACCTGCATGGCCAGGCGATTCCGGGTGCCGCCGCCGACCGCCACCAGCCGGTCGGCTTCGAGACCAAAACTCATTTCCAAACCCTTGAGGATCTGGAGGAACTGGAACCCGAGCCCCTCGACGACGGCCCGGAGCATGTCGCCCTTCGTCGTAACCGTGCGCAGGCCCACGAACGCGCCCATCGACGCCGGGTCGACCAGTGGGAAACTGGACCCGGACATGTGCGGCAGGAAGAGGACACCGCGCGCCCCGGGCGGCGACGCCTCGGCGGCCTGCATGAGGAGGTCCCAGTCGGTCCGGCCCTCGGCCCGGGCCTGCTGTTTCTCTTCGGCCCCGTACTGGTTGCGGAACCATTCGAGCATCTCGCCTGCCACAGCGGAGCCCATGACGGCCCAGGTGTCGCGGGCCACGTGGGAATCGACCCACGCCCCCATCCGGGCGGCCTGCGGTGTGAGGACCGGCTCCGGCAGCGCCGCCACGATGATGTCCCACGTACCGAGCACGCTGAGGACCACCCCCGGCCGAAAGGCGCCCGCCGGCAGCGCCCCGCACAGGAAATCGTGGCCGCCCAGGACCACGGGCGTGCCCTCGGGCAGGCCCGTCCGCCCGGCCGCCGCCGCTTGTACCGTGCCGAGGACCGTGCCGCTCGGCTGCGGGTTGCACAGGAGCCGGCGGTCGATGCCGGAGGCCTCGATCAACTCCTGGGACCACGTTCGCGTCCGCTGGTCCAGCAGGAGCGTGTTCGAGGCCATCGAGTAATCGGTCGCGAACTCGCCCGACAGGCGATAGTTGACGAAGTCCTCGATGAGCACCCACTTGTGGGCCCGGGCGAGCACGTCCGGCTCGTGTTCCTGCATCCACCGGATCCGCAGGGCGCTGTTGATCGCCCAGACGGGGTTCCCGGTAATCGTGAACTGCCGCTCCGCCCCCACGTGGTCCAGCCACCACTGCTGCTGCGGACGGGTGCGCGGGCAGTGCCAACTGATGAACGGGTACAGGCACGCGCCGGCCTCGTCCATCGGCACGCCGTCCATGCCCATGCCGGTGACGGCCACGGCCCGGATGGCGGTCGGGTCGTCCAGGGCGCCGACGGCCTCGGCCAGGGCGTCGGCCGTGCCGCCCCAGATCTGGTCGGGATCCCAGACTGCCCAGTCCGGATGGGCCGCGTCCGGGTGCAGGCGTTCGGTGGGTCGGGCGGCCTGGGCAACCGCGTTACCCTCAAGGTCGTAGACGACCGCCTTCAGGCTGGTCGAGCCGAGGTCGATGCCGACGAGGTAATCCATGCGGCGCTCCGGGCAATGGTGTCGCGCCTTTCGAGCCGGGTGCGGAAGCACCCGGTCACATACGACCGGCCGTGGCACATGCCATGGCGGATGCAGATGCCCGGCCGCTTCCGCGGCCGGCTCGAACAGCATCGCGCGTTACGAAAACGCCTCAATCGCGCCGGAGCCTTCCCAGGCGTCCAGCGCCAGCGGATACGTGCCGAACATGCGGATGGCGTTCCACATGGCCAGGTAGTTGCCGGGCTTGACGGACGAGTGGATGCTGTTGGAGGACGAGAGGATAAGCCCGCCGCCCGGCCCGGCGGCGCGGATGACGGCCTTCGTCTCCTCCACGACGTCGCGTTCGGATCCGAACGCGAGCGTCTGGGCGCAGTTGACGTTGCCCTTCAGGGCGATGCGGTCTCCGTAGGCGGCCTTCATCTCGCCCATGTCCAGGCCGCCCATCGGGTCGATCGGGTCGAGGCAGTCGATGCCGGCCTCCAGGATGAGGTCGAGCAGCGGCCGGATGTCGCCGTCGCTGTGCTTGATGACGGGCAGCCCGAGGTCGCGAAAGGCGCCCATGACGCGCTTCAGGCCGGGGCCGAAGAGGTCGCGGAACATGCCGGGCGACACGAACGGCCCGGCCGCCGAGGCGTAATCGTCGCCCGTAAACACGAAGTCCGCCCCGCGGCGGGCCACCTCCTCGGCCATTGCCACGTTCGCCTCGACCGAGAGGTCCACCAGCCCCCGCACGAGGTCCGGCTCGGCCACCGTGGCCATCATCAGCCCCTCGAACCCCAGGAGGTACCGCGGAATCGAGAACACGTCGTTCAGGTGCACGCCCACCGCCAGATCGCCGTTGTACGCGGCCACCACGCGTTCGATGCTGGCGTACCGGCCGGGGGCGTGCGGGTCGGGCGGCTTGTAGCGGCGGAGGTCGTCGAGCGTGCGGATGGGGTGCTCGACGGCCACCGAATGCTCCTCGCCGGAGTCCTTCATAACCATGCCCCACTCGCTTCGGTGGAGGCCGGGGCCGACGTTTTCTTTCGCGAAGTCCGGGGCCGTGAGAATGGCGTCCAGGCCCATCCGCACCGTAAACTCCTCCATGGTGCAGCCGGGGCAGATGGCGTCGCGGACGTGGCGGTCGATGATCCACTCGAAGTGGGGGATGCGGTCGGGCTGCTCGCGCCGCAGGACGCACAGCACGCGTTCGGCGCTCGTCATCTCGCTCATGGGCTTCCCCGATGTGGCGGTGGCGGTGACCACGTATACCGGGCCGGCCGGGGCGTGTCAAACAAAGCCCGACCCAAAACCGTTGCATCCGGCGGCGGCCGCCGCTAGGGTGACACATCAATCGTCCAAGGCGCCCGTGCCGGCGCCGAACGCACGCGAGAAGGAGCCTGCCATGACCCGCACAACCCTTCCCCGGACGTCGCTGCTGCTCGCCGGCCTCGGCCTGGCCATCGCCGCGATGCTCGCCACCGGCTGCACACCCGCCCAGGGCCGCCGGCCGGCGCTCTTCCAGGACCTGCCGCGGCACGTGAACGTGCCCGACGGCCTGGCCCTCGACGCCGCCGGCAACCTCATCCTGGCAAGCCCGAACTTCGTGGACCAGCGATATCCGGGCGTGCTCGCGAAGATCACGCCGCAGGACGAGTTGCGCCTCTGGTTCGCCATGCCCGTCCACCCCGAGACGAAGCAGAGCGGCCCAATGGGCCTGGAGTTCGGCCCGGACGGGAACCTCTACGTCGCCGACAACCAGTACTTCTGGAACACCGAGCACGCCTCCCGCCTCATCCGCGTCATCGTGAAGAACGGGAAGGCGGTGGACGCCGAGGTGGTGGTCGAGGGCTTCAAACTCGCCAACGCCGTCCGATGGAAGGGCGACTTCGTGTACGTGAGCGACACCTTCTTCGACCTGCCCGACGCGCCCGGTACGAGCGGCGTGTACCGGTTCCACGTCGACGAGTTCGCCGGCGTCCCCGTGAAACTGAAACCCAAGGGCCAGGACGACCCGCACCTTCTCGCCACCTTCGTCACCAAGCCCAACGAACGCAACGACCTGGCCGGCGCCGATGGCCTCGCCTTCGACGGCAAGGGCAACCTGTACTGCAGCCTGTTCGGCAACGGCGACGTGTACAAACTCACCTTCGACGCCCAGGGCAACGTGGCCGCCAAGACCCGGTTCGCCCACGACCCGCGGTGCCCGTGCGGCGACGGCATGTGCTACGACGCCAAGGCGAACGTCATTTACATCGCCGACTCGCAGAACAACGCCATTCACGTCATCCACATGGACGGCCGGTTCGAGACGCTCTGGGAAAACGAGGACGCCGACGGCTCCCGGGGCCTCCTGGACCAGCCGTGCGAACCGATTGTGCGCGGAGACGACCTCATCATCTCGAACTTCGACGGCGACTTCCCGGGCCTGAAGAACAAGGGCGCCGACGAACACCGGACGATGTCGATCATTCACCTTCAGCGGTAGGCCAAGCGGGCGTTACGGGCGTTTCTTGTCCGGCGCGGGCGGGGCCTCGGTCGCCGGCAGGTGGGCACGCAGGCGCGCGATGACCTCTCGGTGGGCGGGGTCGCCCGCCAGGTTGGTCCACTCGTGCGGATCCGCCCGGTGATCGTACAGTTCCTCCGTACCGTCGGCGTACCGGATGTAGCGCCAGCGCTCGGTGCGGACGGCGTGGTTGCCCGGCTCATACGTCATGAGGGCTGGCCGCGACCACGGGGCCTCGGGGCGGCGGAGCAGCGGCACGACGCTCGCGCCGTCGCATGCATCGTCCGCCGGCAGGCCGGCCAGTTCCAAGAGCGTCGGGTACAGGACAGACGTATCCACGGGCCGGCCGCAACGCGCGGCGGGCTTGGCCGCCCCGGGGGCAACCACGATGAGCGGGATGTGGTTCGTCTTCTCCCACAGGGCGAACTTCTCGATGTGGTTCTTCTCGCCCAGGTGGAACCCGTGGTCGGACCACAGGACGACGATGGTGTTGTCGCGGAGGGGACTCGAGTCGAGGGCGTCGAGGACGCGGCCGATCTGATGGTCGGCAAAGGCTGCGCACGCCGCGTACGACCGGACGAACGCCTGGAAGGAGCCGGCCTTTCGATCCTCGAGTTCCATCATGCCGCGCCAGAACCATTGCTTGGTTCGGAGCAGGTCGGCGGCCCCGGCGGGCAGATCGTCCCAGTCGTCCGGCCGGCGCGGCGGGGGCTCGATGCCCTCGTACGGCTCGTGGAATGGCGGCGGTGCGAAGAACGGCGAGTGCGGCTTGAAGATGCCGCACGCCAGGAACAGCGGCGCGTCGGCCGGCGGGTGCCGCAGCGCCTCGATGCAATACTCGGCCGTGGCATAGTCGACGGTGGCGTCGGCCTCGGCCGGCCAGGGGCCCCAGTCGGTATTCCGCGAGCCGTACTTCGGCGCCCCGTTGAGTTTCTTGGGCGGGTACTTCTGCTTCGGCATCGGCTGGTAGTCGTGGAACGAGGCCTCGTCGTGAAAGGCCCCGTCCCAGTGGTGATGGAAGATCTTGCCCGCCCCGCGCACGCGGTAGCCGGCGTCCATGAACCGCTGCATGAGGGTCTTGCGCCTGGGCAGGGCGCGGCGCCAGTCGGTCTTGTTGCCGTACACGCCCGAGGTGGTGGGCCGCAGGCCGGTCAGGGCGGCCACGCGCGACGGGTTGCAGGCGGCGGACATGCAGTACGCCCGCGTGAAGGTCACGCCCCGAGCGGCCAGGCGCGCGAGGTTCGGCGTCCGGATGGGCGACGACGGGTCCAGCGCCGAGATCCAGTCGTTCAGGTCGTCGACCACGATGAAGAGGACGTTCGGCCGCTTGCGGCCCGCCGCGCCGGTGCGGCGTTCGGCGTCCGCCGCCACCGCGCGGGCCGGACGGCTCGCGAGCGCTGCCGCCCCGAAACCGACGGCCTGGAGAAAGCGTCTGCGGTTCATGCCGGCTCCTTGACTCGGGTGCGCGTCAGGCCACACCCGCCGTCTTCATCGCTGCCTTCAGGTGCGCCAGGGCCTGCTTGTAGTCCTTCGGGCCGACGTATTCCAGGATGAGCGGGGCGCGGGGCGTGCGCGTGGCCGCCAGCCGGACGAACGTGGGGTAATCGATATCGCCCTGCCCCGCCGCCACGCCGCGCTCCACGTGCAACTTCCGGTCCTTGGCGTGCAGGCAGTCGATGTACGGCGTGAGTTGGGCGAACATCTCCTCCAGGTCGTTCAGTTCGAGCAGGTTGGCCGGGTCCAGGAGGGCCCGGACGTGCGGCGACCCGATCTCCTCGATGAAAAGCCGGGTGCGCTTCGCGCTGGCCAGGAAACTGCCGAAGAACGGCTCCAGCAGCACCGTGGCCTGGCGCCGCTCGGCCAGGCGGGCGAGTTCCTTTCCGGTGGCCACCATCTGGCGCCAGACCTTCTCCTGAAAGTGGTAGGCCATGCGGGGGACGGGGCCGGGCGGCTCGTAGTGCCCCGATTCGGTGATGAACGTGCGGACGCCCATGGCGTCGCCGACGGCCATCATGGCATCGAAGTAGGCGAGGTTGGCCTTCCGCTCGGCCTCGTCCGGATGGATGAGATTCGTGTACACGCCGATGCTGTGGATGGCCACGCCGGCGTCGCGGTAGGCCGCGGCGATGGCCTTCGCACGGTCGGCGGTCAGGTCCGAGAGGTCCGACCGCCCGTTGTACTTCCAGTACCGGCTGTCGGTCTGGCTGAGGAAGAGTTGGACGGTGCGAATGCCGGTGCCGGCGAGTTCCTTGGCGAGCGCCGCGTTCGTGTGCTGCCCGAAGCCGAGCGTGGCAACGCCGATGGTAGGCGCGTGGGCCGGTTGTGCCTCGGCGGCCGCCAGGGTGGCGGGTCCACGTGCCGCCATCGCCGCCACAGCCGCTCCGGTCTGCAACATGCTTCGCCGCGTGATTCGATCCCGTGCCATGGCCTCAGTCTCCTTGTCGTTATCGTTGGACGCCTTTTCGGACGTACCCGCAACCGAAGGTCGCAGCTCACGACAACCGGAAGGCTTACAAATGCCAGCCATCGCGGTACGGGCGGTGCAGGAGCCGGTTGGCGCCCTCGTCGTTGGTGATGCGCATGGCGGGGCCGTCCCAGACGAGTTGCTTGCCCGCCCTGAGGGCCACGTTGCCCAGGAGGCAGGCTTCCGTCAGCAGGGCGGAGTGCCGAACGAAGTCCGAGCCGGCGGGCGGGCCGCCCCGGCACGCGTCGACCCATTCCTTGTAGTGCCCGACGGACCGGGCCAGCGTGCGCGGCGGCCGGCCGTACGCCTTCATCCGCGATTCCGGAATCAGCCGGTGCCCCATAATGGCGCCTGCCTCGCCGATGTACGTAACGTCGGCCATGCGTCGGCCCGGCTCCAATTGGGGCGGCCGGGGCGGTTTCAGGCCCCCATCGTGCCAGTTCAGCGCGACCGGCGGCCGGTTGCCCCGGGCCGGGAACGCGTACCGCACAATGACCCCCAGCGGGTACACCTCCGAATCGAGTTTCGTGCTCGACGCCTCGATGTGCGTCGGGTGCACCAGATCGAGGGCTTTGAAAACAGTCGAAATCTTGTGGCACCACAGGTCGCCCAGGAGACCGGTGCCAAAGTCCCACCAGTTTCGCCACGTCCACGGGCAGTAGGCCGGGTGATACGGCCTCTCGGGCGCCGGGCCGAGCCAGAGATTCCAGTCGAGGCCGTCCGGAACGGGCGGCGTTTCCGCAGGCCGGCCCGCCAACGCCGGATACGACCAGAACCGGGCCGGGCACCAGACCCGCACCTCGTGCACGGGGCCGATGGCGCCGTCGGCGATCATCTCGCGCACGAGACGGGCCTCCTCGGAAGCCTGGCCCTGGTTCCCCAGTTGGGTGGCCACGCCGGCCTTGCGCGCCGCCTCCGCCACGGTGCGGGCCTCGCGGACCGACCACGTCAGCGGCTTCTCGCAAAAGACGTGCTTGCCGCGCCCCAGCGCCGCCATCGTAACCACGGCGTGCGTGTGGTCGGGGGTGGCGATGAGGACGGCATCGACGTCTTTCTCGCGCGCGAACAACTCACGGAAATCGGTGTACGCCGCGCATCCTTTGTACGTGCCGGCGGGTTTCTGTTTGGCGTAGTGGGCCTCGACCATGCGTCGGGCGGGTTCGCGGCCACACAGCCGGGCCTGCTTGCCCTTGTCCCAGTTCCACGACAGGTACCCGCCGCCTTCGCGGTTCACGTCGCAGACGGCCACGACGCGCACTTCCGGGAACCCCTGGAACGTGCCGAGGTCCTGCATCCCCTGGCCGCCCATGCCGATGCCGGCCAGCGTGGTCTGCTCGCTCGGCGGCACGTGCCCCTCGCCACCAAGGACGTGGCGCGGCACGACGGCGAACGCGGCCGCCGCCGCGGTCGCGCGCAGCCAGGCGCGGCGCGACACGGCGGACGAGGGCACACGCAACGGCGGGGGCGAGGCGGCGGGACGAGCCATGCGGGTCTCCATTCGTGCACCAGGCGGACCCGCTGAGTATACCGGGTCGCGGCAGGCGCGGCAAAGGTCTCGTGGTCCGGGCGGCAAGGGGGCATCGGTCGGCCCACGTCAGCCGGGCGATGCGGCAGCGGTCGGCATCGACACGGAAGCCCACGGGCTGCTGCGTCGGGCGGGCCAGCGGCCCGAGGTCGGACGAGGCCGCGCGGGCCCTATCCCGCTCGGGCGGACGCCTGCAGTATACCCCGCGGGTTGGGGGCGTGCCAGATGCCTCTCGGCCGCCGCACCGGGCGGGGCGCGTCCCGATTCCCGAAGGCGTCTCTCGCCGGGACAGGAAGCGCTTGCCGACCGCGCCGTCGGTGGTAGAATCGCCGGGAAGGCCGACGTCAACTACACAGGGCGCCCATGGCGTAGGAGACACACTCGTGAGAAGCCCGAAGGGGAAAGGTCGCTCCCGTGGGTATACCCGTCGCGGATTCCTCCGGACGATGGGGCGTGCGGCCGGCGCGATGGCCCTGGTCTCCGGCGGCGCGATGGTGGCCGCGGCCGGCGACGCCGCGCCCGCCCGGGCAGGGTCCGGCCCCGGCCGCAAGAACGTCCTGCTGCTGGCGGTGGACGATCTGAACTCCTGGCTGCTCGGCGACCCGAACCGTTACACGGGCAAGGTGATTGCCCCGAACCTGCGGCGGTTGGCCGACAGCGGCGTTCTGTTCACGCAGGCGTTTGCGCCGGCCCCCAAGTGCAGCCCGTCGCGGACGGCCTTCCTCAGCGGGGTGGCGCCCTGGAAGTCCGGCGTCACGGAGAACGGCCTGGTCATCGACGGGAGCCCGGCGCTCGAGGGCAAGCCCTCGCTCCCTGGGTTGCTCGCGGCGCACGGGTATTACACGGCGTCGTTCGGGAAGATTTCGCACGGCTACGACGGCCATACCGCGTGGGACGCCCACACGCCCCACAAGCGCGACCCCCGGCCCCCCGGCGCGATGCTCAACGGCCTGTCGAAGAACGTGACGGAGAACGATTGGGGGCCTACGCACCTCGACGAATCCCAGATGAACGACACGAAGTACGCCGACCTCGCCATCGAGCAGCTCGGGCGGACCCACGACAGGCCCTTCTTCCTCGCCTGTGGCGTGTTCCATCCTCACCTGCCGTGGTACGTGCCGCAGACGTACCTCGACATGTACCCGCTGGACGAAATCAAGGCGCCCGTGGTCAACCCCGACGACCCGGACGACATCCCCGAGCCCGGCAGGAAGCTGATCAAGGGCACGTACCAGAAGGTCGTTGACGCCGGGCAATACACCCGCGCGCTACAGGGGTATCTGGCCAGCACGACGTACGCCGACGCGCAGATGGGCCGCGTCCTGGACGCGCTGGAGGCGAGCCCCTACCGCGACAACACGATCGTCGTGCTGCTGAGCGATCACGGCTTCCACCTCGGCGAGAAAACCCACTGGACCAAGGGCACCCTGTGGGAGGAAGCCACCCACTGCCTGCTCATGGTCCGCGCGCCGGGCGTGACGCGGCCCAGGCAGACGTGCGCGCGGACGGTGTCGCTGCTGGACATCTATCCGACCCTGGTAGACCTCATCGGCCTGCCGAGGCCGGATCATCTGGACGGGCACTCGCTCGTGCCGCAACTGAAGAACCCGGAGGCCTCGCGCGCGGCACCGGCCATCAGCGCCTATCAAACCCACATCAGCGTTCGCACGGAGCGCTATCGCTACATCCGCTACGCCGACGGAACCGACGAACTGTACGACCGGTCGGCGGACCCGCGCGAATGGAAAAACCTCGCGTCCGATCCGGCGTACGCCGACGCCCGGCGAGAACTGGCCAACGCACTTCCCACGCCGCAGGCCGTGGCGCCGATGCGGCCTCGCAAGACACGAGGGAACAAAAAGGACGGCCGCAAGGCGACCTGATGCGCGTCGGACCGCGCGGGCGCCCTGCCGAGCCGAACGCGTAGGGCGCCGATGCGGTTTCGACGCGTCCCACCCAACGTCGGCGCCGGCGAAGTCGGAGTCGAAAACGTGGGGCGTACCATAGGGGCTCCCTTCTCAAGTCGTCGCAGCCAAACGCAGTATACATCGTCCGGCGTGGGCTTACCAAAGGTCTCCCGGCAACACGCCAGGTAACGCGGAGCCCGCCCCGCGGGCAGCCACTGCCCACGGCCCCGCGGCGGCACAGGCCGGATGGGTGGACGGCGGCGGTTCGGCCTGCTAGGATGGCGGCGAGGCAAACCCGGATGGGAGGTGGCGCCATGACACAGGCCAACTCGCCCGGAACGGCCGGTTCGCCGGAACGGGGCGCGACCACGCGGCGCGACGTGCTCAGGCTCCTGGCGGCCGGGGCGTGCCTGCCGCTGACGGCGGCCGCCGGCGCCGGGCGGCCGGACGGCGCCGGCTGGAAAACGGCAATCGGCCTGAACGGTTTTGCGTCGGCCTCGCGCAAGTACGAGAAGCCCTTTCCGATTTGGGAGGTCCTCGACTTCGCATCCCGCACGGGGTTCGACGGCGTGGAACTGGTGCGCGGCTGGCCGGCGGGCGGCTATCCGAAGCCGGAAAACACGTCGCGCATCGCCGCCCTCAAACGCCTGTACGACGCCTTCGGCCTCCAGGTGTTCGCCATCCAGACCGGCGCGGGCGGAGCGTTCGACCCGGACGGCGCGGCCCGGCGGCACTGGCTCGGGCAGTTTCGCGAGCAGGCCCGGTTTGCCCGGGCCATCGGGTGCGACGCCATCGGCCTGTGGCCGGGCGGCGGGTTGCGGGGCCAGACGATCGACGAGGCGATCGGGCGCCTGGCTGCCTCGTTTCGCGACGCCGCCACCTTGGCCGCCGACCTGGGCCTCGTGACCGTTTTCGAGATCGAGCCCCCTTTCGTCTTCAACACCGAGGCCCATCTTCGCCGGATACTGCGAGCGGCCGATCATCCGTCGCTCAAGACCACCTACGACCCCAGCCACTACGACCTGATGAACGGGTCGACCGGCCGCCCGCACGAGATGCTCCGCCGCATCGGCGTGGACCAGATCGGCTACGTCCACTTGACCGACACCGATGGCACGCTGCGCGACGGCGGCACGTCGAAGCACCTGCCGTGCGGCGACGGGCACGCGGATATCGCGGCGTCGCTCGCGGCGCTGGACACGGGCGGATTCCGCGGGTGGATCATGATCGACGCATGGGAAATCCCCGACCCGTACGACGCCTGCACCAAGGGGAAGCGGGCCATCGACCGGCACCGGGCCACGCCCTGAGCCGGACCGCTCGGCCCGCGGGGAGCGCTACCTCGTGGTCCACCGGAGGAGCCCCTTGCTTACGCGGCGCACGTTCCTGATCGCAACGGCCACCGGGGCGGCCGCGACGGCCGCGGCCGGGGCTCATCCGCCTGGAGAGGCCACCGGCAAGGTCCTCCGTCTGTGGGCAACCGGCTGCGCCCACGTGGGCACCGACAAACGCCGCGGACGCAACAGCCTCGCCGACGCCATCGGCCAGTCCGAGCAGGACGGCCCCGGCGGCTTCGAATGGGACGTTGCCCTGCACGTGGGCGACATGGCCGGCAACCAGGGGTTCCCCGACGACCGCGAGGGACGCGAGGCGGTGCGGCAATTCGCCGCCCTTCGCACGCACCGGCGCGAGCAGGTCTACTGCCTGGCAGGCAATCACGACGCCGACCCCGACTACGCCTGGCACCGCACGTGGATCGACCCGACCGGCGAGAACCCGCAACAGTCCGGCGTCCGCGCTGACCGCCGGCCGTACCCCATCCGCGGCACGTGGGAGCGGTACGCCTTCCGGGTCGGCAACCTCCTGCTGCTCATGATGAGCGACCGCAACGACCTCGAGCGCCCCGTCGGCCGCGGCCGCAAGGGCGCACGCGGCGGGTACCCGGCAGGGGCCGTCACCGGCGAGACGTTCGATTGGTGGAAGCGGCAAGTCGAGGCCAACCCGGACGGCATCATCCTTTCCGCCCACCATCACATGCTGAAGGAAACGACCGTCGGCTCGGGCCTCTGGGAAGGCACGGGCCGGCCCGCGAAGCCGGGCCAGACGCCCGAGGGTGTCCGCCGCGAAAAGTACGCCTTTCGTTACCACGGCTACTTTCCGAAGGGGGCGCCGCAGGGCGCGTCGTACCTGTACTTCGTGGACGGCCGGCCCGACGCCCAGGCATTCGAGACGTATCTGGCCGACCATCCGGGCGCCATCGACCTCTGGATCGGCGGGCACACGCACTCGTATCCGGACGACCGCCTCAACGGGCGGACGCACGTCGAGCGGAAGTGGGGCGCGAGCTTCATCAACTGCTGCGCCCTGACGCGGTACCACGCCGGGCGGTCGCCCATGAGCCGGCTCCTGACGTTTACGGAGGGGGCCGACACGGTCCGCGTTCAACTGGTCCTGCACACGAATCAGTTTGCCCCACAGGGATTCTGCGATACGTATGAGCGGACGCTGCGGCTGGGCAAGCCGTTTCGGATGACCTCGTGAGGCGATTCATGAGCCATCGGATAAGCCGGTGACCGTCGCACACGCGTAGCCCGGGGGGCAGCAACCACGTGAATGCCGAAAGGAGCACGTCTGATGGCCGACAAACTCTCGAGACGACACCTGATGCAGCGATGCGCCGCGGCCGGAACGGTCGCCGCCATCGGCGGATCCCTCGCCGGCGCCCCGGGCGCGAGCGCCGCCGCAGCGCCGAAGGACACCTACACGAACTACTTCGGCGACCTCCACAACCACAACCACGTGGGGTACGCGCGCGGGTCGCTGGAACGCACCTTCGAGATTGCCCGCAACCATCTTGATTTCTTTGCCTTCACGCCGCATGCCTACTGGCCCGACATCGGCGAGTACGACGGCCACATCGAGAGCAAGTGGCTGAACGGGTTCCACGTGGCCAAGGCCCGCTGGCCCGAAGTCGTGGACCTGGCACGCCGGTACGACCGGCCCGGGGCGTTCGTCACCATCCTGGGCTACGAGCGGCACCACGAGGCCGAAGGCGATTACCACATCCTGTACCCGGACCTCAAGGGCGAGTACCGGTTGACGGCGGACCTGGCCGACCTCCAGGCCTTTGCCGCCAAGCGCGGGTGCATCCTCGTGCCGCACCATCCGGCGAACCGGCTGGGCCACCGCGGCGTGGACCCGCGGCGCATCGACCCCGCCGTCTCGCCCGTCCTCGAGATGTTCTCTGAATGGGGCTGCGCCGAACACGACCGCGCCACCCAGCCGTACAAGCGGCACACCGAGGGCGGACGCTGGACACGGCACACCCTGCAGCATTACCTGGACCAGGACCTCCGGCTCGGCGTCATTGCCAGCACCGACGACCACCTCGGCTACCCGGGCGGGTACCGCGAGGGTCTGGCCGCCGTCAAGGCGACGGAACTCAGCCGGCCGGCCATCTTCGACGCCATCCGTCACCGGCGCACCTACGCCGTGACCGGCGACCGCATCGGCCTGGACGTGCACCTCAATGGCGCCATCATGGGCCAGGAATTGCCATATGCCCGGCAGCGGACCCTGCAGGTGCACGTGGGCGGCTGGGACGTGGTCGACCGCGTCGAGGTCATCCGCAACGGGCAGGTGATTCACCGCGACTTCCCGGTGGACCGCGAGCCCGCGGCCGGCCGGTGGTCGAAACCCGTGTGCGTCCGCTTTGAGTACGGGTGGGGCCCGTGGCCCGCCCTCGGGTGGGGCGGCACGGCCGACTGGGACTTCACCCTGGAGGTAGCCGGCGGCCGCATTGAGGACGTCCAGACGTGTTTCACGTCCGGGCCGCTCGACGAAGCGCGCCGCGATCGCATCGTTCGGCGCACGCCCGAGGCCGTGCACGTCCAGTCGTTCACCGCCCTGAAACAGCAGGTGGACGACTACTCGCAGAAGGCCATCGTCCTGCGCGTGGCGGGCGGGCCGGAGACGCGCCTGACCGTCCGGTGCTCGAAGCCAACGCGGTGCAGCCTGTCGCAGACGTTTGCCCAACTCGCCGAGAGCAACGAGATGCTCTTTACGCGCAAGTTCCCGTGGGAATCGGCCATGCTCCACCGCATCGTCTTCAACGAGAATTGGGAAACTGCGTTCACCGCCCAGGACGAGGGCGACGGCTCGCGCACCGACTGGTACTACGTGCGCGTCGTCCAGGCCAACGACCAGTACGCGTGGTCCAGCCCGATCTGGGTGAACGGGCGCGGGCCGGTGTGAGCGACGCGCCGCGTAGACCGCGGCACGCCGCGGCTTCCTACGACGTGCCCGGCGCTCCGCGTCCACCGCGCCTCGCCACGACGAGCAAAACCGCCACGACGATCAACAGCAGGCCGAGGCCCGGCCAACTCGGCGGGCCGCCCGGCAGGCCCACGTCGAGCGGGTTCCGGCCGCCGCACGCCACAATCGGCACCGCGAGCAGAATGCCGAGGATCGCCTCGCCGGTGATGAGGCCGGCGGCAAAGAGGATGCCGCCGCCGGCGGTCGCGCCGGCCGAGGCCGCGCCTTCCCCCTTCCGCCACCGCCCGGCGGCCCAAGCGATGAGGCCGCCCACCAGGATCGCCACGCCCAACTCCAGCGGCAGGTACAAGCCCACCGCGACGGCCAGCACGGGCGTGCGGAACCGGCTCTTGCGGCGTTCCAGCACGAGGTCGAGCCCGATGACCGCCACGGCCAGGGCCATCCCCACCACCATCATCGTCCACGGCAGGTCGCGGGCGAACACGCCGTTGGCCACCGACGCCATCAGGGTGGCCTGCGGCGCGCGGAGCGGTTCCGGATGGGCCGCCGTCGCCTCGCCGATGCCGTACGCGTGCAGGAGGAGCGACAGGATCGGGGCGACCACGAAGGCCGCCGCCACGACGCCCACCGCCTGCATGACCTGCTGTTTCCAGGGCGTGGCGCCAACGAGGTGGCCGGTTTTGAGGTCCTGGAGGTTGTCGCCCCCGATGGCCGCCGCGCAGCAGACGACCGCCCCGATAAGGATCGCCGCCGCCGGCCCCGTGGCGCTGCTCGTGCCGAGCGCCAGCAGCAACAGCGCCGAGACGAGGATCGTGGCAATCGTCACGCCGCTGACCGGGTTGTTCGACGACCCGACGATGCCCGCCATGTACGACGCCACCGCCGAAAACAGGAACCCCGCCACCAGCATCACCGCCGCCATGAACGCCGAGACGCCCGTGTCGCCCGTCACGTGGCGGAACACGAAGAAGAGCGGCACGACCGACACGACCACCACGAGGCCCACCCATTGCATGGGGGCGTCGCGTTCGGTCCGCGGCAGGGTGGTCGCCCCCTCGCCCCGCACCTGTCGGTACGCCGCCACGCCCGACCGTATCCCCCGCACGAGGCTGGGCCACAGGCGCACGATGGCCCACAGACCGCCCACGACCATCGCGCCCACGCCGATGTACCGCGTCTGGGTGGACCAGAGGTCCCAGGCCATCTCGGCGGCGGGCGTCGTGGCGTCGCGGCCTGCGGCAAGAATCGGAATCGCCACCCACCAGTTCAGCGCCCCGCCCAGGAACACCAGCACCGCGATGTTCAGGCCGACGATGTACCCCACGGCCACCAGCGCCGGCGCCAGACTGGTGCCGAAGTACCCCACGCCGGAGCCGATGCGGCCGGCCACCTCGAACGTGCCGGCCCACAGGCGTAGCCCCGTCTGGCCGAACTTGTAGGCGGCGCCGAGCAGGCCGCCCGCCACGAGCGGCCGGACGTCGGCCCCGCCCCGGTTGCCAACCTCCAGCACGCGGGCCGTGGCCACGCCCTCCGGGAACGCGAGTTTCGCCTCCACGATGAGGGCCCGCCGCAGCGGCACGGTGAAGAGGACGCCCAGCAAGCCGCCCAGGCCGGCGATGGTCGTGGTTTCCCAGTAATCGAAGCCGGTCCAGGTCTTGAGGATCACCAGTGCAGGAAACGTGAAGATGACGCCGGCCGCCAGCGACTCGCCCGCCGACGCCGCCGTCTGGACGATGTTGTTCTCCAGGATGTTCGACCGGCGGAAGAGGCGCAGGACCGCCATCGAGATGACGGCCGCCGGAATCGACGCCGACACCGTCATCCCCGCCAGGAGGCCCAGGTACGCATTCGCCCCCGCCAGGAGCACCGAGAGGACGATGCCGAGGAGAACGGCCTTGACGGTGATTTCCGGCAGGCTGTCGGCGATGGGGCGTGGGGTCGAGGCGTCGCTCACGAGGGGCCCTCCAACCGGACCGTGCTGCCGGGGCGTGCGGGCATTGTAACGGCTGCGGCGGCCGCCGCAATGCGCAATGACCCATGCGCCATGGCCACGGATGGCCTGCGGCCTGGGGCGGGGGCGGCGTAACCCCGCACTGGACTCCCGCCTCCCGACCGCTAAGATGGTAAGAGCCTCTCCGAACAACCTCGCGTCGGCTCGAGGCCGAGCGAGGCGGCCGCAGGCAGCGGGTTATTCGGATAGGCTCTAAGAGTCGCGGGCCCGGGCCGGGTCCGCCGTTATCGGAAGGGGCTGCACACCATGGGCGTTCGCCGCCGTTCGTTTCTGTCGGGCTCCGTGATCTCGGCCGCGGCATCCGTCGCCGGCGCCGGCATATTGGCCTCGGGCGGCTGCGAGCCGACCGCCGACCGGCCCACGGCCGGGGCATCCGCCACCGGCGCCCGGCCGGGCAACCCGATTGCCGTGTCCACGTACTCGTTCTGGCGATACCGTTCCGGCGAGAAGTTGACGATTGGCGAGTGCATCCGAATGGCCGGCGAGATGGGCTTCGACGCCGTCGAGATCCTCGAAGTCCAGATGCAGAAGAAGGACAACGCCACCCTCCAGGCCCTGAAGCGGCAGGCCCTGGTGGCCGGGCTGGACCTGTGCGGCCTGTCGACCCACCAGGGGTTCGTGTCGCCGGACGCGGCCGTCCGCGAGAAGAACGTGCAGAAGACCATCGCCAGCGTGGAACTCGCCTACGCCCTGGGCATTCCCACGATGCGCGTGAACACCGGCCGATGGGGCACCAGCAAGAACTTCGACGCCCTCATGGCGAACCGCGGCATCGAGCCGCCCCTGCCCGGCTACACCGACGACGACGCCTACCCGTGGGTCATCGAGAGTTTCCGCAAGGTCCTGCCGGCGGCCGAGCGGTGTGGCGTGGTCCTGGGCCTCGAGAACCACTGGGGCCTCGGCCTCACCCCCGAGGGCGTCCTGCGCATCGTTGAGGCGGTCGATTCCCCCTGGCTCCAGGTAACGATGGACACCGGAAACTTCCTGGAAAACCCGTACGACCGGCTCGGCGCCATCGCCCCCAAGACGGTCTTCGTGCAGGCGAAGACGTACTACGGCGGCGGCATCTGGTACACGCTCGACCTGGACTACGACCGCATCGCCGGCATCCTGCGCCGCCGCGGGTACCGCGGGTACGTTTCGCTGGAGTTCGAGGGCCACGAGGCCCCCGGGACGGCCATCCCCAAGAGCCTGGCGATGCTGCGCCGGGCGTTTGCGGGGTAAGCCCGGCCCGGCAACGCTTAAGACGGGAGTCACACGATGGTGCGAATCGCTTCACGCCGTATGCCGCGGGCGTTCTGGATGCTGGTTGCCCTGCTGGGGGCCGTCCTCGCGACGAGCCAAGCCCGGGCTGCCAACATTGCCTTTACCGATGAGACGCTGCCGAACGGCCTGCGGGTCATCTGCGCGCCGCTGCACCAAGCGCCGGTGGTCCACGTGCGGGTGCTGTACCACATAGGCAGCCGCGACGAGCGGCCGGACCGGCAGGGGTTCGCCCACATGTTCGAGCACATGATGTTCCGCGGCTCCGAGCACGTGGCGCCCGAGCAGCACATGAAACTCATCGGCATGGTGGGCGGCTCGTCGAACGCCTTCACGAGTTTCGACAAGACCGTGTACATCAACACCGTACCGGCCAGCCAACTTGAACTGGCCCTGTACCTGGAGGCCGACCGCATGGCCTCGTTCCGCGTCTCGGACCACATCTATCGGACGGAGCGGAACGTCGTGACCGAGGAATGGCGAATGATGATGAACCGCCCCTACGGCACGATGTGGCAGGACCTGTGCGCGCTGGTCTTCACACGACACCCCTACCAATGGACGCCCATCGGCAACATGAACCACCTGCGACGGGCCGAGGCCGCCGAACTCCAGGACTTCTTCAACCGGTACTACGTCCCGAACAACGCGGTGCTCGTCATCGCCGGCGACATTGACGTAAACCGAGCCAAGGCCCTCGCCCGCACGTACTTCGGCTGGGTGCCCAAGGGCAAGGACCTTCAGCGCAGTATCCCATCCGAACCGGAACCCGACGGACCCCGACGCCGCCAGGTTACCTACCGCGTGCCCCTGGCCAGGGTGCTCCTGGCGTACCCGGCGGCGAAGCAGGCGTCGGACGACGCCGTCGGCCTGGACCTCTTGGCCACGATCCTGGGCGGCGGCCGCTCCGCCCGGCTCCAGCGCACCCTCGTCTACGGCCCGAAACCGCTGTGCGTTGACGCCGGCGCCGGCCTCTGGACCCTGGAGGACGCCGGCCTCTTCATGCTCCAGGCCACGGTCCTGGCCGGCCGCGACGCCGGCGACGTGGAAACGGCGCTCGCGAAGGCCGTGGCTGCCGTCCGCAAGGGCGGCGTCACACCCGAGGAACTCGCCAAGGCCAAGACCCTGGCCCGCGTGGGCCTGATTCGCCATCGCGAGACCGCCACCGGCATCGCCGGCGAACTCGGCGAAGAGGCCCTCATCGCCGGCGACCCCGAACGCGCCAACCGTCGCCTCGCCTGCATTGAGGCCGTCACGCCGGACGCCATTCAGGCCCTGGCGGCGAAGTACCTCGCGCCGGCGCGCGTGCGGACGCTGCGCGTCGTGCCCGACCCCGCCGCCACGCGCCCGCCGGAGAACCTGGTCGAGCCCCTGCCCACGACGCGGCCCATCGAGCCGCGCGAGGTCGCGTTCCCCAAGGGACACCCCGACGCGCCGCCCATCGCCGAGGCCGCCCCCAACCCCACGTTCAAGAAGGGAACCGAGGCCACGATTCACGGCGTCCGCGTCATCGTCATGCCCGACGCCCGGCTGCCCCTGGTGAATTGGGACCTGACGATGCGCCGCGGCGCGCACGCCGAGCCGACCGACATGGTGGGCCTGGCAAGCCTGACGGCCGGCCTCGTCCGACGAGGCGCGGGCGGCCTCTCGTTCGCCGACCTGAACGCCGACCTGGAGTCGCGCGGCATTCGCATCGAAGTATCGAGCGGCGGCGACACGACCCGCCTGGCCGGATCCGCCACGAGCGACCAGGTGGAACACGCCATCGGCCTCAGCCGCACCATCCTGCGCGAGCCCACGCTGCCCGCTGACGAGTTCGCCCGCCTCAAGGAACAACAGCTGAACCGGCTTAGACTCGGCCAGGAAAACCCCGGCACCGTCGCCGGGCACCACTTGGACGAGGCGCTCTTCGGCCATACCCCCCTCGGGCGGTACGCCACCCCTGAGACCGTGGCTGCCATTACCCTGGACGACGTGAGGGCGTTTTACCGGGCCGCGTATCGCCCGAACGGCGCCATCCTCGTCATCAGCGGCGACGTAACGGTCGAGGGTGGCCAGGCGCTGGCCAAGGTTCTGCTCGCCGACTGGCCGGCGGCGCCCCTGCCGGACGTCGATTACACGCTGCCCCCTCCGGCCAAGGAGCGGACCATCCTGCTCGTCGACCGGCCCGAGGGCAAACAGAGCACCGTCCGGATGGGGCTCCGTGCCTACGACGTGCACGACGACGCGAAGTTCGCCGGCACGCTCGCCAACCGCATCCTGTCGTACGGCATCGACTCGCGCCTCGGCAAATACGTCCGGGCCGAGAAGGGCCTGGCGTACCGCGTGCGCGGCACGTTCCAACCGGGGCGGCACGCGGGAACGTTCATTGCATCCGTCGATACGAAACCCGCCTCGACCGCCGAGGCCATCGAGGCCATGATCGAGGTCTTTGCCCGCATGCGGGGCGCCGACGTTACCGACGATGAAATCACCGAGGCCAAACTCGCCACCACCGGGTCCATGGTCATGGGCATGCAGACCATCGCCCAGCAGGCAAGCCGCCGCGTCGACGGCATCCTGAACGGGTACCCCATCGACTATTACGACCGGTATGGCCAGCGCGTGGGCCGCGCGACCAAGGCCGACATCCGCGCGGTGATGCGCGAGCACGTTTGCCCGGACCGCCTGGCCATCGTGGTTGTCGCCCCGGCCGCCGCCGTCAAGGAACAACTCGAGCGCCTCGGCAAGGTGACGGTCATCCCGATGCCGGCCCGGCGCCGCGAGGCGCCGTAGGCCCGGGTGGCACTGGCGGCTTGCCCGCCAGTGCGCCGCGCGGCGGGTACGGAGACCCGCTGCGCCACGTGCTTCCCCTCATCCTCCGCTCAGCGTGAAGTCCGGCAGCGGAATCAATTCGCCTCCGCGCATCGCCGACTCGTGCGCCAGGATGCCCGTACACGTCCAGTTGGCCGACTGGACGGCATTCGGGAACGGGTCGCGTCCCTCGGCCAGGGCCGAGACGAACTCGTGGGCCAAGTGCGGATGCGACCCGCCGTGCCCGCCGCCCTGCGTAAACGAGAGATGCGTGTGCTCCGCCATGTCGTACACGCCCTTGGTCGTGAACATCCGGATCGGCTCGGGCAGCAGGTGGGCGTAGTCCGGCACCGACACGCGCTCGGGAATCTCCGGCTCCGGCCGCTTGGCCGTGTGCAGCACCGGCTGCTCGCCCTCGATGAGCGGCCACTCGAACGCCTGCTTCGACCCGTACACCTCGAACGTTTCGCGGTACTGCCGGGCCGTATCGAAGAGCGACCGATACACGTGGGCCACCAGGTCCGAATCGCGGAAGCGGACGTGGCACGTCTCAACGGCAAACGGCGACCCGTACTCGCCGATCAGCGCCTCGCGGATGCGCCCGGAGCCGAAGCACGACACCGTTTCCGCCTCCAGCCTCAGGAGCCCCGCCACCGGCCCCACGCAGTGCGTGGCGTAATGCATGGGCGGCAGGCCCGGCCAGTAGTCCGGCCACCCGTCCATGTCCTGCTGGTGGCTGGCCTTCAGAAACTGGACGCGGCCCAGGTCGCCCCGCTCGACCATTTCCTTGACGAACAGGAACTCGCGCGAGTAGACCACCGTTTCGGCCATCATGTACGCGAGGCCCGTCTCGCGCACCAGGTCGACGATTTCGCGGCACGCATCCACCGTCGTCGCCATCGGGACGGTGCACATCACGTGCTTGCCGGCCTTCAGGGCCGCGATGCTCATCGGCGCGTGGTCCGGAATCGGCGTGTTGATGTGGACGACATCCACCGCCGGGTCCGCGAGCACGTCAGCAAAGTCCGTGTACCGGACCTCGACGCCAAAGGCGTCGCCGATTTGGTCGAGCCGCTCCTTCCTCCGCTGGCAAACGGCGTACATCGTGGCCTGCGGGTGCCCTTGGTAGATGGGGATGAACTCGGCGCCGAACCCCAATCCGACGATGGCTACGTTCGTCATGCCGCACCTCCTCCTGTGCTTCGGGTCCCCGCCCTCCGCCGGCCGCTACGAGGGCGCGTTTGACGTGCCTTGCCTGGCTTCGGTTCTAGCGAGTGGTGGACGCCGTTGCAATCGTTACCCGCACGGCCCTCCTCGCCCCGCGTCCGGCCAACGTCGGCGCCAAAACGGCGGCAGGGTGTGGTAGAATCGTTCGAGAAGCCCACGGCCCGCGGGGACCGGCGTATCCTGACTCCGTGAACCATTGACGGTGGAGACATTCAATGCCCATGCTCAGACGAGGCTGCTTTGCAATCGGCATGACGGTTGGCATCCTGAGCGCGCTGGCCCAAGCGGCCCTTGCCCAGGGTGCCACGCCCACGGCCGCCATGGGCTTCCCGAAAACCGTCGGGGCCGAACGCGTCAGTCGGCGGCTCGACGTGTTCCGCGTTGACCGCAAGCGGTCGTACACGATTAACGGCCAAGCCCAGCACGTCGGCGCCGGCTTTCAGCCCTCGGTCGTGTTCAACCCGAAGGACGGCGTGCTTCACGTCTTCTTCCAGGCCAGGCTGGGGGGCTCCGGCGACACGTCGGCCAAGATGATTGCGCACGTCAGGAGCCGCGATTTCGGACAGTCCTTTTCCGAGCCGCAGTTCGTAAACCGTCGGCCCATGCAGACCTACGCCATGTCGTCGTTCATCCGGACGGCGCCGTCGGGGGCCACGCGTCTCTCGGTGCTTACGTCGCTCTCCATCGACGAAACCGTTGCGCGCCACAAGGACCCGCAGGCCATCCAGGACCTGTTCGATATTGATGTAACGGCGTTTTCGCGCAAGGCGGCCGCCCTGGTCGTCGAATTCTACTCCGACGACTCGGGCACGACCTGGAACCGGCGGTACCTGCCGGGCATCTCGGACCGCGTGTATCGCCGCAACGGAAAGGACTACTACCTGGCCTTCATGAATCTCATCGGCCAGGTCCGGCAGATGGACGGGGGTCCTCACCGCGGCCGCCTGATCCTGGCCGGCCCGTTGCGCGGCAGTTACCTGCCCTGCCCCGATCATGCGCGGTTCCGCCAATACCACGCCAGCAGCAGCCTCATCTACAGCGATGACGGCGGTGAGACCTGGACCTTCGGCGGCGTCATCGCCGACGAGACGGCCTTCGCCCACAACGAGGCGTCCGCCGTGGCCGTGAACGACGGCCAGCGCATCCTCATGGTGCGCCGCAGAAACCGAAATGCCGAACACGGAAAGGTCATGCACTACAGCGACGACGGCGGGCAGACCTGGCAGGAGGGATTCGTGTCGCCGATCCCGGCCACCCGCTGCCTCCAGGTGCTTGAGACGCACGGCAACACGGTCCTCTGCTCCGCGCCGGCCATGCGCAACCGCACCCACGGCACCATCTACTTCAGCCGCGATCACGGCAAGACCTGGAACCGCAAACTCATCGAGGAAGGCCCCTTCTCGTACAGCACCGTCCAGCGGCTGACCGGCGCGTATCTGATGTGCTGCTACAGCCGAGGCCACCACGGCGAGAGCGGCGTCGCGGCCAGGATCTTCGCCGCCGACTGGCTCGAACAACCCGACGCCGCCACCGGTCGCCCGGCCCCGGATGCCTGACGTGGCGGGCGCGTTGGGCAGGCCGGACTAGTTCGGTTTCTCGGGGCTATCGGTCCGGCCGTTTGCAGCCCCGGCCTCCGGCCCGCACACGAGGCAGGCTTGCAGGCCGCCGCCGTTGGTCGTCTGAAAGAGCCGACCGTTCGACGCGAACGCCCCCACGCACACGAGCACGTCCAGGGCCGGGCCGCAATGGACCGGCCGGCCGCCCGCCCGCAGGTCGAACAGCGTCAGGTTCGGGCCCACCAGGTACGGGGCCGACAGCGTGAACCGCGTGCACCGGTACCCCGGCACGAGCGTCGAGAGCACCTTGCCGGTCGCCTTGTCCAGCAGATACCCATGCTGGTACTGGGCGTGGGTAAAAAGAAACCGTTCGCCGACCGTCACGACGTGGATGGCCCGACTGACGGGGTCGGACTTCCACACGAGCGACCCGTTGCGGGCATCGAGGCACCACACGCGGTTGACCTTGCCTTCGACCGGGTTGTACCCGCCCAGGTAAAGCCGGCCGTCGGCGGCCGAGAGGGTGCACCCGGCGTGGAGGGCGTAGTCGGTCGTCGTCCAGAGGAGGCGGCCGGTTTCGGGCTCGACGGCCGCCGTCACGCCCAGTGGTCCCTTGCCGCCGAAGTAACACGAGTAGTACAGCGTGCCGCCGGACAGGCAGATGCCGACGTCGTCGCCCCCGGACCCGAATTCCGAGAAGTCGCGCGTCCACACCTCGCGGCCCGACGCCACATCGTACGCCCGAAGCAGCGGCTTGTGGTCCGCCGGGAATCCGAACGTGCTCTGGTGTTCAAACAGCCACGTCCGGGCCGTGTACGTGCCCGTTCCGAACGGGTAGATGGCCAATCCCTTGTGGATAATGGGCGGCTGCTGACGGTTCCAACTCGGCGAACCCGAGAACGGGGCCTCCCAGAGGAGCCGGCCCGTGGCCGCATCCAGGCACCGCAGGCGGCACCGCTCCAGGCCCGCCTGCGGCACGAGAACCCGGCCGGCGCGAATCACGGGACTCGTGTACGACACGTGGACACCCGGAAAGTACCGCCGCCAGAGCAGCCGTCCGGTTTCCTGTTCAACGGCGAAGATCTGGCCCTCGGCGGTGTGCGTGATCATCCGCCCCCCGCCGCACACCGAGAAGTGCTTCACGGTGCCCTTGTACCGCCGAACCCACTTCAAGCGGAACGGCGGCGCGAGGCCCTGGGGGCTGGCGTTCGTGTTCGCCTGGTTCCCGAAACTCGTGAACCAGTCGTTGGCCGACCCGGCCCGTGGACCGGTCAGGGGACTCCGGATCGCCTCCAACCCGAGGGCCTTCGTCGGCCGTGGCGCTTTGCCGCCGGGACCCAGGGCGTACAGGTACCCGTCCTCGCAACCGACGTACGCGTGGCCGTCGGCGACGGCGGGTGGGGCCGAGATGGCCCGGCCAAAACCCGTCTCGAACGCCCACGCCTCACCGTCGCCGGCAAGCGGCACGACGTGCAGCCGGCCGTCGAGGCCACCATAGACCGCCTGGCGTGCCAACAGGACGGGGCTCGCAATCGCCGCGCTCGCCCCGAGCGGTTGCACCTGCCCGTCGCGCGCGTGCCGGCACAGGCCGAGGCCGTGCTGTGGCCGGCAGCGGTACACGTCGCCCCCGCGCAGGCTGACCGAGCAGAAACTCAGGAGCCCCGGCCGGTTGTACGCCGTCTGCGTGCCGGGGACGGCGGCCGCCTCGACCTTGCCGTCGCGGAGCCGCAAGATCTCGACGCGGCCCTCGTTGTCGCGGCGAGTCCACTGCCGGTACACCGCGCCGGCATCGTCCACGCTGAGGCCAAGCGTGGCCGGCGCCTCGCGCTTGGCGCTCGTGTAAGCGGCGCGCAGGTCGGCCCGGTCGCCCCGGTCGCGCAGCCAGCAGATCGTGCCTCCCGCGGGCACAACGACGCAGTCCCCGGCCAAGGCCAAGGGCCGGGTGCAGCAGAACTGTTCGCGCCAGCCGGCCCGGCCACGCAGACGGAGCCAGTCCTCGCCGCTCCATCGGTCGCCCGCAAAGTCGAGCCGCTCGCGCACGAAGTCCCACGTCCAGCAGACCGTGCCGTCGGGCGTCAGCGCGTACACGCGGGAACCGAGCGTGGCCACGTACACCCGGCCGCCCGAGACGACCGGCGCGCTCAGGATGGGCTCGCCCATCTCAATGCGGCGGAGCACCCGGCCCGTCCCGGCGTCGAGCACGTAATAGTCGCCGGCCATCGTGCCGACGTGCAGCCGGCCCTCCGCGAGCGCCGGCGAACACACGTTGCTGGAGTTGGCCTTGCCGCCCGCCGTCTGCAGCGTCCACACGGGTTCCGGGCGGTCGGCGCGGAAGCAGTGGACCTTCCCCGACCCGTCCACGACGTACACCCGGCCGTTTGAGACGACCGGCGAGGTGAAGACCGCGTCGGAAAGCGGCGCGGCCCAGAGCAGGCCGAGCGGCGTTTCGAGGCGACGGCCCGGCACGTTGCCGGAGCGCCGGGCGTCGTACTTGAACTGGAGCCAGTCCTCGCCCGCGGCCGAGTCGGCGGCCCCGGCGAGCATCCATGCGGCCATCACGCCCACCAGCACCGCCGCACGCACGGCGCGCGCGCGGGGGCCATCGGACGGCGCCGAAACACGACGGCGCGTTTCCCCCGCGAGCAGACGGCAAGGCGTGGGCATGGCGGTGCACCTCCCGGTGCAAGCGGTTCTAGCGAGTGCGGGAAGGCGATGCAATCTTTCCCCGGCGGGTGTTCGGTGCCCGCGTGTGGCCGGGCCCGTGGGGCTCGGCGCCGGATCGCGTGTGGCCTACGGCGGCCGGCGATTGAGAGCATGCCACGTCGGCGCGCGGGGCCTGCAAACGTTCTTGATCCGGCAGGCACGCCGTAGCCTTGGCGAAAGCGGGGCGCCAAGGGGACAGGAACGGCGGAGCATGAAGCAACGGCACACCGCAAACCTACAACACCGAACGTCCGGCCTCCAACGTCGAGCGGCGTGGCGGCGGCGGACGCGGCTTCGCCTACCGGCGACGCCGTCTCATAACGCCCAGCACCCCAGCGGCCAGAAGAGCCAAGGTGGCGGGTTCGGGGAGCATCGCGTTGTACAGGCCCTGGATCTCGGTGCCGGTCAGGGCCTCATCGTAAAATCGGATGCGGGCGATCTGGCCGTCGAACGTATCGTACCCCTCGAACTCGTCGGGGCCGTTCGCGTTTTCGGCGCCCAAGCCGGCGCTGTTTCCGCCCGCCCAACCTTTCGGCGGCTTGACGGCGTCGCTGACGTCATCCGCCTGCGCGCCGTTGACGTACAGCGTGTTATGGGCCTCGTTGATGACACCGACTACCTGGATGAAATCCGTGACCGCGGGGAGAGTCACGTTGGTTTCGGTCTCGCCATTATTGGCATGTATAGCAAACCGTAGCGTGGTTCCGTCCAGGGCAAAGGCCAGGCCCGACACGTTGGCCCCGGTCTCAAAGATGTATTCCTGGCCGACCAGATCATCGGGCTTGAGCCAGAACTCGAACGTGCTGTTGTCGTCGACGTCGCTGCCATCGAACGTGGTCGTACCGCCGTAGGCCGGGTCGGTGGTCAGGCTTCCGCCGAAATCGTAAGCCTTCGTGATCGTGGTGCCGGTGCCGGTAACCGCGATGGGCTGGGCCGTCTTGTCGAAGGTCCAGTCGCGGTTGGCGGTGGCGGCGGTTTCGCTCTCCCAGGTGGCGTCGCCCACGGTGTCGCGGGCCGCGTCGTAATCGTACGCAAGGTGGTCGATGGGCGCGGCCTGCGCCGTCCCGGCCAGCAAGGCCGCAGCCACGAGAACGAGAGAACCGAAGCGAATCCGTTTGTAGATGCTCTCAGAACCAAGCATGCCGCCTACCTCCCAATGGTAACACAAACGTCGCTCTGCCATGCGCCGCAGATGGACCTTTCGCACTGGGCGTCATGGGATAGATTACACGCGTGCTTTCGGCGAAGGCCTGCGGAACAACGTTCCGAACGCTGATCAGATATACCCAAGAGCGTGTAAATGTACCATAAACAGGGCAAAAGTCAAATCACTGCCGCCTCTTGGGATGGACGCCCCGGCACCCATCTTCGCAATCTCACCCTTCTTCAGTCGCTTGCAAGCCCGCTACGGAGCCTCTTTCAGCCGAGGCGGTCGGGGCCGCGCACCGAAGGGTTTCCGGCACGGGCGCCAGGACCAGGACAAACGTTGCGATGGCGGCCGGAGCCGTTGTCGGTCGGGCCTACCGCGCGGTCCGTTGCCCGGGGTGTGGCGGCGGCCCCGTCGGCGCCTCGTCCTCGGTGAGGTAGCCATCCTTGTTGCGGTCGAATCGGTCGAAGTGGTTGGGCGGCCCGCGGAATTCCTCCCGCGCGACCTTGCCGTCGCCGTTGCGGTCCTCGCGCCGCATGAAGGGATGGTCGGAGCCGCGCCCACCGGGTTCACGCCCGGCGTTTTGTGGTCGGCCGGTCCCCTGCCCCTGCGGCGTCGCCTGAACGGGCGGGGCTTCCGTCCGACGCGTGGCCCCGCCGCCGCGCACGCACCGGACGTAGTTGCCGATGCGGATGACGTCGCCCTGGGGTCCGCGGCCACGGGGGAACCGCGAGGGATCGCCCACCTTGGGGTCGCTGCGCTGCGAGCCCGCACCGTGGACGTCCATCAGCTCGTACTGCCCGCTCCGGCGATCCTGCATCCACCCCAGCGACCGCCCGAATGCCACGTAGGCGGCCGCCGACACCCGCGACACGCCCGCATGGGTCGTGCTGCTCCAGTAGCAGGGGGCATCCGGTTTCCCGGCCTCGTTGCGGATGGCGGTAACCTTGAAGATCGGGTCGATGGCCGCCGACTTTGTCGTGTCGGGCGAGCGGGTGTAGTCCAGAAGGCTCTGGAGTTCCTTGACGTTGGGCAGGCGCCAGTCGTCGTGGCCGGCGACCGTAAGGGCCTCGGCCCACTGAAGCGCCTCCGGCCAGGTCAGCGTGCCGTCGGCCTTCTTGCCCGCCTTGAGATGCCCGCTGTCCATCTGCGTCCAGATGAGGCCGGTGGCGCGGTCCGTGACGGTGCCGTCGCCGTTGTCGTGAAAGTTGTTCTTGCCGTAGTCCGCGTTGCCGCGCACGTACATCACGTAGTACGACTTCTCGCCCCGTCCTCGATGGGCTCCCACGGGATAGCCCTTGATGCGGCCGTCCGCAAAGTTGACGCCGAACATCGTCTCATTTCCCCGCATCGTCGTACTGACGTACCGGGTGCACGTGGCGTACTGCGAGTCGATGAGGCGCTCGTTCCTGCCGGCGTCGCCGTACGTGAAGCGAAACTGGCTGGAGTCGATAAACGGCCTCTGAGTGGCCGAGTTGGTGCTGCGGGGATCGGGGTCGGTGCCGCTGAAGAGGATGAGCGAGTAAAGTTCCTTGATGGTCGGCAGCCGCCAGTCCGCGTATCCGCCGACTCTGCACGTCGCCGCCCCGGCCATGGCCTGCGAGAACGTCTTCTTCGCGCCGGGGTCTTTCTGCCACATCAGCCCGGTGACGAGGTCTGAGACGGTGCCGTCGCCGTTGTCCGTATAGTGTGGCGGGTTGGCAACGTACTGCGCGTCCTGACCGTAGAAGGCCTCGCCCTGCTTCGGGAAGGCAATCTCGGCTTGGGCGCTGTAGCAGCGAACCTGCCCCGTGTCGACGATGGCGTACGGCCGTGGGGCGGCTGCCTGTGCCCGCGTGGCACACAGAAAGCCCAGTAGGAGCACTCCTGCGGCCGTAATTGGCCTGCTCATGGGCAACCACCTTTGTTCCTAGAACCGATTCTACAGTACTCTGCCGTCGCGGTAGCCGGGGAAAACGGTCTTCCGTCTCCGGAGGCCTCGCGGCGCCGGGTGTCGTCCGTGTGGATGTGGCCGCCGCAGGTTTCCCGGATTCTGGCCCGGGACGACCTATGACGGCCCTCGGCAGGTGAAACGGGTATGGGCCACCGCTATTGCAGAACATGGGCGTATTCAGGTCGGACGAGGGGGGCGTTATGGCGGCCGCGCCGCGCAGGCGGCCCGTTCGATGCTTGACTCGGCAAACACACTCCGTCTAGAATCCCCGCGACCACGTCAAGGAGGCCCCTCATGATGCCAACCCTGGATCTTCCGGAACGGCTCAACGCGGCGGCGGTTTTCGTGGACGCCCACATGGACGCGGGCCGGGCCGACAAACCCGCCATCCTTTGCGGCGACCGGACCGTAACGTACGCCGACCTGTACGCGGGCGTGAACCGGTTCGGCAACGTGCTTCGGGGGTTGGGCGTCCGGATGGAGGAACGGGTGGCGTTGCTGCTGCCCGACTCGCCGGAGTTCGCCTTCACGTTTTTCGGCACGATGAAGGTCGGGGCGGTCGCGATTCCGATGAACACGCTGCTGTTGCCGGCAGACTACGAGTACCTGCTGAACGACTGCCGCGCCCGCGTGCTGGTCGTGCACGAGTCGCTCCGGCCAACCATCGCCGCCATTCGCGACCGGTTGACGTTTCTGGAACACGTGCTCGTGTGCGGGCAGGGGGCGGACGGCGATACGTCGCTGGCCCGCGTCATGGACGAGGCCTCGCCCCAACTCGATGCGGTTGACACGAGCAAGGACGACGCGGCGTTTTGGCTCTACAGTTCGGGGACAACGGGTTTCCCCAAGGGCGCGATCCACCTGCATCACGACATGATCGTTGAGGCGAACCTGTACGCCCGCGACGTGCTGGGGCTGAACGATTCGGACGTCAGTTTCTCGGTGGCCAAGCTGTTCTTCGCGTACGGGCTGGGCAACGGCCTGTACTTCCCGCTCGGGACGGGCGGCACGACGGTTCTGTTGCCGGACCGGCCCACGCCCGACGCCGTGTACGACGTGTTGGCCCGGTACAAGCCCACGGTCTTCTACAGCGTTCCGACGAGTTACGCGGCCCTTCTGCACAAGGCCGAGAAGGAGGGCCGAGACGACCTTGGCCGCGTCAGGATGTGCGTGTCGGCGGGCGAACCGCTGCCGAAGCCCATCTTCGAGAAGTGGCAGGCCCGGTTCGGCGTCGAGATTCTCGACGGCATCGGGTCGACCGAGATCCTGCACATCTTCATCTCGAACCGGCCGGGCGAGGCCAGGGCCGGCAGCACCGGGCAGGTGGTTCCCGGCTACGAGGCCCGGATCGTTGACGAGGGGGGCCACGATGTCGCCACCGGCGACGTGGGCAACCTGCTCATCCGCGGCGACAGCATCGCCCTCGGGTACTGGAACAAGCACGAGATCACGAAGAAGACGTTCCTGGGCGCCTGGATCGACACGCACGACAAGTTCCGGGCCGACGCGGACGGCTTCTACTGGTACGCCGGCCGCAGCGACGACATGATGAAGGTGAGCGGCATGGCCGTCTGGCCCACCGACGTCGAGGCCATCCTCCAGGAACACCCGGCGGTTCTGGAGAGCGGCGTGGCGGCCGCCGCCGACAAGGACGGCCTCATCAAACCCTACGCCTACGTCGTCCTGAAGGACGGGCACGAGCCGTCCGACGACCTCGCGAAGGACCTGCAAACGTTCGTGAGGGATCACGCCGCCAAGTACAAGTACCCGCGGTGGGTGGAGTTTGTGGACGCGCTGCCGAAGACGGCCACCGGCAAGATCCAGCGATTCAAACTGCGCCAGATGGCCGCCGGCAAAACCGCGTCACATCCGCAGTAACGCCGACGCCCAGACGAACCCCGACCCGAACGCCACCAGCAGAACTTGGCTGCCGTCGGTCACCATGCCCGACCGCCGGGCCTGGTCGAAGGCAATGGGCAGGCAAGCCGACGCGATGTTGCCGTACTTCTCGACGTTCACGAAGACCTTTTCGCGGGGCGCCTGCACCTTGTCGATGATGGCCTCCAGCATGCGCAGGTTGGCCTGGTGGGGAATCAGGACGTCGATGTCGTCCATCGTCAGGCCGTTCGTGCGGAGCGACTCGAACACGGCCTCCGACATGCGGGCCACACCGTTCTCGAACACCCTTCGGCCATCCATGCGGAAGTGGACGCGGCCCGTGTCGATGTCGTCCTTCGTGATGTGCTCGGTCCGGCCCAGCGCGCTGCCGGGCGCCGCCGTGTAGAGGGCCTTGGCGTCGGACCCGTCGGCGTGCAGGAGCGTGCTGAGGACGGCGGGGCCCTCGTCCTCGGCCGGCCCGACGACGGCGGCGCCCGCCCCGTCGCCCAGGAGAATGGCGATGTTGCGGCCGTCGTAGGAACCGTCGATGCGTTTCGAGAGGACCTCGCTGCACACCACCAGGACGTGCCGGTAGGTGCCCGCGCGGACGAAGTGGTCGGCAATGGCGATGCCGTAGAGCAGCCCGGCGCACTGCTGCCGGATGTCGAGCACCGGAATGCCGGGCACGTCGAGTTTGGCCTGCAGGAAGAACGCGCACCCGGGGTCGGCATGGTCGGGCGTAATCGTATTCATGATCACCAGGTCGACGTCCGCCATGTCGAGGCCGGCGTCCTCGACGGCCGCCCGGCAGGCGGGGACGGCCAGGTCGGTGGCGCTCTCGTGCGGGTCGGCGTGGCGCCGCTCGCGCACGCCGGTCCGGGTAACGATGAACTCGTCGCTCGTCTCCATCATCTTCATGACGTCGAAGTTCGTCACCACGCGTGGGGGCACATAGTGGCCCGTTCCGAGAATGCGCGATCGCGCCATAGCCGTCCCTTTCCTGGCATCCGAAACCCGGTGCTACTCGGCCGGCGCGATGCCGGCGTAGCGAAGCGATTGCTTGACGAGCAGGCTGCAGTTCTTCTGGAAGAACTCAAGCGGCAAGAGTTGGGTCTTCTCGTAGACGTCCGCCCCGAGGCCTTCGGCGATGGTGCGCACCGACGCCCCCGCCGTCGCCTGCTCCACGATTTGCTCGTGATACGCTTCGGTGGCGGCAATGGCGCCGTCGAAGTACGCCCCGACGTCCGCAGCGCCCGTGATGACGCCATTGTGGCTCAGGCACAAGACCTCGGCCCCGAGGCCGCTCAGGCGGTTCATCGAGCCCAGGTATGCGGCGTAGTCGGTAAAGTAATTCGGCCACCAGACGTGGTGCTCGGGCAGGTAGTAGCCCGTGGCGTCGGAGATAATGAGGAGGCCGTCGCCGGGTTCGTGGAAACTCAGGCTGCACGCGCTGTGGCCGGGCGTCTCGAGCACCGTGAACGCCACGCCGTCGTCCACGTCGACGCGGTCGCCCTCGGCCAGGGTGCGGTCGATGGGAATCGTATTGCCGGACATCGGCTGCGGCCGGTCGTCCGCGGTGATGCGCCCGGCCGCCAAGAGCGACCCGGTGAGCGCCTCGTCCACCTTGCGGAAAAAGCCGATGGCCTTCTCGGCCGCCAGCGTCTGCCCGGCCGCCTCGGACGCCAGCACCGTGACCGACGGGAACATCGCGCGGAACGCTGGGATGGCCATCACGTGATCCGGGTGGGCGTGCGTGACAACGGCCTGCCCAACGGTGGCCGGGTCGATGCCGAGGTCGTCCAATTGCCGGCCAAGCACGGGCCCCATGGCCCCGGTGCCGCCCTCGAAGATCGTGCTCTGCCCCTCGCCCCGATACAGGAACAGGGGATACTCGGTCGTTCCGAGCATCCACAGTCGCGGCGCGACGGCGACGGGCGGGTTCTGAATCAACACGTGGCGTCTCCTTTTTCGGCGTGTTCCCTGGCGTACAGCGCGGCGCCGAACGCCCCGACGTGCTGCGGGTCGGGCGGCACGAGCACGTCCGCCCCGAATGCCTCGCCGACGAGGGTGGCCAGGAGCGGGTTGTGCGCAATCACCCCGCCCGTCATCACGAGCGAGCCGTCCACGGTGTCGATTTCGAGGAGGCGCTGGACGACGCTCCCAAAGGCCCCCTTGACGATGTCCGCCACCTGCTCGCCCGCGCGGATGCGTGCCAGAATCTCGGTGGCGGCGAAGACCGTGCAGAAACTGCTCAGCGTTACGTCCTTTGTCGACCGTTCGGCCAGGTGGTTCAGGTCCGACAGGGGTACGTCCAGGCGGTAGGCGATTTCTTCGAGAAACGCCCCCGTCCCGGCCGCGCACTTGCGGTTCATCTTGAACCGGACGCGGCGGCCGCCCGAGTCGAGGTGGATGACCTTGCTGTCCTGCGCGCCGATATCGATCACCGTTATCGCGCGCTGCGCGTGGTGCCAGGCCCCCTTGCCGTGGCAGGCGATTTCGGTCATCGCCTCGTCGGCCCAGGGCACGTTGTGGCGGCCGTACCCCGTGGCCAGCGACCGGCCGACGTCGTCGCGCGTGAGGCCCGCCGCCTCCAGGGCCTCCGCCAGGCACTGCTCGGCGGCCTCGGCATAGTCCACGCCGGACCGGCGTATCGACCGGGCCACCGTTTGGGCGACCTCATCGACGAGGACCAGTTTGGTGGCCGAGGCCCCGATATCGATTCCGCAGTAGTGCGGCATGGCGGCATCCTGCTGCTCGACGGCACGGGTCAGGCGCTGGCCAGTTGCTCGGCAAACGCCTCAATGTTCGTCCGGGTCTGCTCCTCGCTGTACAGCCGCAGGTCGTTCAGGTCGCCGTTGACGATGAGGTACGGAATGCCGAGCGTCTGCTGGAGCCGCTGCGGCATCTGGTACCGGCTGTTCGAGTTGTAGGGGCACGTCTTGGCGTCATGGTACAGGATACCGTCAACCTGGTACGCCGCCACCATCTGCTCGATCATGCGTTCCTTGCGGTCGTCGCTACGGCAGATGAAGATCCTGGAATACGCCTGCGCCATGCTCCGGAACGGGTCGTCGGCATCGAGGTCCTCGAAAACCCAACTGTTGCAGTAGGTGGAGGCCACGATGCAGGTCCGGAGTTGCAGGAATTGGGTGGAGAGGCTTTTGAGTTTGCCCCAGATGGGCATTCCCTCCCAGTAGATGCGGAACCGTTCGCCCTCGACGGCCGCCACGCCGTCCGCCACGCGCTGCTCCAGTTCCGCGAGCAGCACCTGGTAGTAGTCGATGGCCTCCTGGCAACCGCGCAGCACGACGGCCGGCCCCATGTGAATCGTACTGTCGAAAAAGGTGATGGGCGCCGGCACGTTGGCCGCCGTATCGAGCACCGCTTTCCACAGGCGGGTGCACTCGGCGGAAAGGGCCACCACCTCGCTGAGCCGGTCGACGTCCAGGGCGGCGCCGGCCACCTGCTGGAGCGGTTCGACCAGCGCCTCGGTCTGCCGCGCCACGTCGTCGATGATCGGCGCATCCAGGTTGCCGATCGACCGAGGCGTATGAATGCCGACACACGGCACGTCCCACTCCCGGGCGTAGAACTGGAACCAGTCCTTGACGTCGCGGCACTGGTTCGTGTTGAAGACCAGCACGTCGGCCTTGGGCGGCCCGGGCAGTTTCATCTTGTGGAACGGGCTCTCGCCTTTCAGGTACGCCCCCACGTCGCTCGTCAGGTACGAGCAGATGTCCGGCGAGAACCCGCGGGCGTTCGCCGCCGGTATGAGGTCGGTCGCCATCCGCGTGGCGCCGAGCATCGCTCCGTGGTTCTCCGGGAAGTACACGTTGAACCCCAGGGCGTAAAGCAGTTCGGCCGGCCCAACGCTCGTGCACCAGGCCGTTTTCTTGCCCTCGTCCGGGCCCTGGGCGAGTTGCGTGTAGTACGCGCCCATGACACCCCGCAGCACCCGGCTGGCCTCGAAATCCTTGCGGTCAGCAGCGTCGGCCATCATCCGGCTCCTTCCGTGTCGTCCAGACGGTCGCACGGGGCGAACCGCTCGCCGTGCGCCGCCGTCAATGCCTCGAGTTCCGCGCGAACGCTCGCCAGACCCCGGTCGCGTGCATACGCCAGCACGCCGCCCCGGAAATCCGGGAATCCCATGCCGAGCACGGTGGCCACGTCGAGGTCCGACGCGCGGCAGGCAATGCCTTCCGCCATCACGTAGAATGCCTCGTTGACCATCCGCATGACGAGCCGCTGCGTCATCTCGTCCGAGCCGACCTGCCGGGCCGGCCGCCCCGAGTCCTGCTGCACGTCGGCCACGATGCGGCCGGTTACCTCGCTGGGGTGCGGCCGGCGGTCGCCGGGTTCGTACCGGTACACGCCCGCGCCCGTTTTCTGGCCCAGGCATCCGCGCTCCACCAGGCGGACGGCCACCGGCGACAGGCTCCCGAGGCGGGGGAACGCCCGGCCGAGCACGCGGTCGGTGTGCACGAGGATGTCGAGCCCCGCCATGTCGATCAGCGCGAGCGGCCCCATCGGGAGACCGAACGCGACCATGGCGGCATCGACGGCCTCCGGGGCCGCACCCTCCGCCACCAGTTCGAACGCCTCCTTCAGGTACGGGATAAACAGGCGGTTGACAAGAAATCCTTCCCGGTTTCTGACGAGGACGGCCGTCTTGCCAAGCCGCTTGGCCAGCGCGAGCGCCGTCGCGACAACCGCATCCGGCGTGGCGTCGCGCCGGACCACCTCCACCAGCGGCATCCGGTGCGCGGGGTTGAAAAAGTGCAGGCCCACCAGCCGATCCGGATGGCGCATGCCCTCGGCCAGGTCGTCCAGCGACAACGTCGACGTGTTCGAGGCCACGACCGTCTCCCGGGCACAGACCGATTCCACCTCGGCCAGAACCGCACGCTTGACGGCCGTGTCCTCGAACACGGCTTCGATCACGAGGTCTGCCCTGGCAACGTCGTCCCAGGTGGAGGCGGCGGCAATCCGTGCCAGCATGCCCCGGCACCGCTCGGCATCGAGTTTGCCCTGCGCCACGCGCTTTTCCAGGCTGTCGCAAATGCGCCCGATACCCCGTTCGGCGGCTGCCGGGTCGGCGTCCTGAACGACGACCGGGATGCCGCTCATGACGAAGGCCTGGGCAATGCCCGTGCCCATGGACCCCATGCCGATGACGGCCGCCCGGCCAACCTCGGCGGGTTCGGCGTCGGCCGACGCCGGCATCCTGCCCGCCTCGCGTGTGGCAAAGAAGAGGTAGATGCGGTTCCGGGCCGCACGCGTCTGCATGCATGCGGCGAACCCGGTCTGCTCCTTCGCGAGCCCCGCCTCGACCGATTGTTCCAGCCCCGTCTGCACGGCGTCGAGAATCCGGGCCGGCGCCATAACCTCGGGCCGCGACGACGCCACCCGGTCCCGGGCATCGCAGAAGGCGGCCTCGTTGGCAGCGGCGTTGAGCACCTTGTCGGTCAGCGCAGCCGTCCGGCGCGGGGCCAAACCGTCTGCCAGGACCGCGCGCGCGCAGGCCTCCAGGTCATCGCCGTCGCACACGGCATCGACGAGACCCAGGTCGCGGGCGCGGCGGGCATCGATGGCCCCGCCCGTCAGGAGCATGTCGAGGGCCGCCCCGGCGCCGATGAGCCGCGGTAGGCGCTGCGTGCCGCCCGCCCCCGGATTGATGCCGAGCCGGACCTCCGGCATGCTGAACCGCGCCCCGCGCGCGCAGACCCGGGCGTGGCAGGCCATCGCCAGTTCCAGCGCGCTGCCCATGACGCGGCCCGCCACCGCCGCCACCACGGGCTTGGCCGAGTCTTCCACCGCCTGGAACGCCTCCTGAAAGGTGCGCGACAGGCGGACGGCGTCGTCGGGTTCCGAGAGGGTGCGGAACAGGCCCACGTCGGCCCCGGCGCTGAAGTGGCCGGCGTTGCCCATGAGGAGGATGCCGCGCACGGCGGCCTGGTCGTTGGCCCGGCGAACGGCGGCCTGCAACGCCTCCAGCATCGGCAGGCCGATCATGTTGAGCGGCGGCGCGCTGAGCCGAAGCAGGCACACGCCATCCGACACGCGGGAGTCGATCATCCGGAAACCGTCTCGTGGCTTAGAGTTCGAGGGTCAGTTTCAACGAGCCTTCGGCACAGGCCGCGTACATCTCGAACGCCTCGGCGGCCTGGTCCCAGGGCATTCGCGGCGTGACCATGGCGCCGAGGTCGGCCCGGCCGTCCACAACCATATCGGCGGCCGTCTGGAAGAACGCGCCGCATTGGGGGCCCACGCACGTCAGGATCTTCGTTTCGTTGCGGAACGTGCTATACCACGGGAACGTCTGGTCGTCGTAGTCGGGCATGCCGAAGATGAACAGCCGCCCTCCGCGCCGCACGAGACGCGACGCCGTGGTCATCGACTCGGGGGTGCCGGCGGCATCGACACAGAAATCGAGCATCTCGCCGCCCGTCAGGTCGCGCACCGTCTCCAGCACGTCGCTGGCGGAGGCATCGATCACGGCGTGGGCGCCAAACCGGGTGGCCCACTCCAGCCGCCACGCCAGGAGGTCGGCGGCGATGACCTGCTTGGCGGCCATGCGGCCGAGCAGATGCGTCCAGATCAGCCCCATCGGCCCCTGCCCGATGACCCCGCATCGCTGGTTGATGACCGGTTCGGTGTACGTCAGGGCCCGCAGGATCGTCGCCACGGGCTGGGCAACCACGAGGGCCGCCACGTCGGGCGGGTCCTGCGGCAGCAGCGCGATGCCCGGCGGACGCGACACGATGTACTCGGCGAACCCGTGGTACCCTTCGGGCTGGGCCAGGACCAGTTGGCCGGGTGTCCAGGGCTCGCACCGCGACTCGACGATGGTGCCGATGTTCTCGTGTCCGGCCCACCCAACGGGGTTGGGGAAGTCCAGTTCCGCCCAGACGCCCTCGCCGGTGTACTGGCCCATGTTGCTGCCGCACAGGGCCACGTGGCTGCAGCGGACCAGGATCTCGCCCTCCTCGGGCTCCGGAATGGGCGGATCGATAAACTCGATGCGCCGCGGTTCGGCTACGTGGATGGCTCGCATCGTGCTCCCTCCTTGCTGGGGCCGGTCGGCGCCGGCCCGACGAGGTGAATCACCGTCCTGTACACAACCCGGCGCCGTGCGGTACGCCCGATGCGGTTCCGGGCAACGAAAGTATACCGGGGCCGCACCGGTCACACCAGTAACTGCGCGGGCGCCGAGGCAGGACCGGGCCGGGGACACCGCCCGTCGCCGGCAACCCGAGGCCCCGCGTCCGCGCGACGGCCGCACACGCGCGAACGTCCTGGTGACACGTCGGCGCCGGCATTTCTCAAGAAGGCTCTCGGGGATGCCGACGACGATACCGAAAAACGCTACGTGTTGGGTCTGATCCGCGAAGACCTGTACCTCGCGCTCGTCCGGCACTGTCGGGCCACCGGCCCAAAGACCGCCGACCCCGACGGCTCGAAGGCGTGGGCCCTGGCGGATGGGCTGTCGCGGCTCGACGCGGCGTACGCCGAGGGCCGGTACGACGAGGCGGTGCGGATTCTCGACCGCATCCACCGGTAACATGCTCGCCATTCGGGTCCGCCGCCGAGCGCGTCAGCGCCGTCGCGAACCACGGGGCTGCGCGCGGGCCGCGTACTGAGCGGCGCGATCGCGGTCATCGGCCGTCGTTCGCGTCGCCGGCCTGGGACGCGAAGAAATACTCGGGATACGTCAACGTAAGTCGCGGCTTGAGCGCCTTGCCGTCGACGATACACGCGTCAATCTGGGCCTTCAGCCGGTTCAGGTTATCGGGGCTCAGCAGCGGGTCGTGCGTTTGCGTCCGCCAGCCGGCGAGTTGCCGCTTCAGTTCGGCGAGCGTGTCGGCGTGTTGGGCATCGGCCGACAGGTCGCGAAACTCATGCGGATCGGTTTGCAGGTCGTACAGTTCGTATTTGGGCGGAGTCTTCATGCGGTGGTACGACGCGCGAATGTGGGCCGGTGCGGCCTCGATCGTTGGGGGCAGGTCCGGGAAGAAACGGTTGAGCGTGAAGTCGTAGCCGGGGTTGTTCTGCCCGGGCATCAGGTTCTCGATCAACTTGTATCGCGCATTGCGAACCGTGCGTTGCGGATAGAAGTTGTGCGCCGAGTGGGTGTGGTACTCCGTGAAGAGGTAACGCCGCCACTCGGGTTTCTGGCCTCGCACGAGGGGCACCAACGAACGCCCCGGCAAATCGGCCACGGGGTCGGCTTCGGCGACTGCCAGGAGCGTTGGCGCCAGGTCGATGGTTGAAACGAGTTCGTTGCGCACCTGGTTGGGTATCGCTTTCCCGGGCCAATGGACGATGAGCGGTATGCGGACGCCCCCTTCGTAGCAGGTGCGTTTGCCCCGCAACAGGTCCGCCCCGTGGTCGCCCAGGTAGATGATGAGCGTGTCATCGGCCTTGCCCGAGCGCTTCAGGGCGGCCAGCAGGTCGCCGATGAGCGAATCGAGTCGGCTCATGCAGTTGTAGTAGTTCGCGGTCTCGGCTCGCAGTTGTGGGGTGTCGAGGCCGAGGTACGCCAGTGGTTTGACCTGGTCGGCGGTGAGGGGGTGTTTGGGCAGGCCACCCACCTGCTTCAAGAACGGGCGATGGGCATCCGGGTAATTGATGCTGAGAAAGAACGGCTCGTCGCCGGCGCCGAAGAACGCTTCGGCGTGTTTCGCGTAGTCCTTCAGGTTCTTGCGGCTGAAGTTCGACGATGGAATCTTCTTCATGTCGAACGGAAACGCCGACGCCGGGTTCACGTGCAGTTTGCCGATGATGCCCGTGCGGTACCCGGCGTTCTTGAGGCGGCGGACGATGTTCAGCGTGTCCTCGCGGTACATGCGGAACTTCCAGGTCGCGAGGCCTATCTGCCCGTTCTGGTGGGGAAAGAGCCCCGTCAGGTAAGCCGCCCGCGACTGGCTGCACCCCGCCTGGGGGACGTAGGCGTTGGCGAACCGGACGCCGTCGGCGGCGAGGCGGTCCAGCACCGGCGTCTGAACGAAGGGTTCGCCGTAGCAACCGAGTTCCGGCCCGTTGTCCTCCGAGACGATGAGGAGAATGTTGGGCCTCTCGGCGGTCCCGGCTTCGGCCACGCCGATCACGGCCGCGATGAGAAGAGCGGCAGCCAAGACGGTGAATCCGCGGGACGCTTTCATCGCGGGTCTCCCTCGTATTGCGGATTCGGCCGCATCGGGTCGGCGCCGACCTCTGCGCGCCACGCCTTGAGCCGGCCGAGCAGTTCTGCGGCTTTCGCCGGCTGGCGCTGCGCGAGGTTGTTTGTCTCGCCGACGTCGTCGACCAGGTTGTAGAGGGCGACCTGGCCGGTTTCATAGTTCTCAATCAGTTTCCAGTCGCCCGCGCGGATAACGCCGGACGGGTGACTCTGCGGATGACGGTTATAGTGCGGGTAGTGCCAGAACAGCGCGTCGCGGGTGAAGCCACCTTCGCCCTCGAGGAGGGGCGTGAGGCTCTTCCCGTCAACGTGCTGATGCGGCCGCAGGTCCTGCCCCGTGGCTTCGAGGATCGTCGGATAGAAATCCGTGCTGATGACCGGTTCGTCCGATGTCGACCCGGGCCGCGTGTGGCCGGGCCACTTCACGATGACCGGCACCCGCAGGCCACCTTCGTAATTCGTACCCTTGTTCGCGCGCAGGGGCGCATTGTCGGTGGCACCCGCAAACCCGCCGTTGTCGCTCGTGAAGATGACGAGCGTCCGATCCTCCAGGCCGAGGTCCCGCAGCGTCCGCATAACGCGGCCGACGCTGTCGTCCACGCTTTCGACCATGGCGGCGTAGGCGGGTTTGCCCTGCCGCCGGTCCTTGGGCACCTTCTCGTAGCAGGCGACCTTCTTCGGTTTTCCCTGCAAGGGCGTGTGCACCGCGTAGTGCGACAGCACGAGGAAGAACGGCTTGCCCGCACTCTCGCGAATGAACGCCTCGGCCTCCTCGGCTAAACGGTCGACCAGGTAGTCGCCCTTCTTCCCGCCCACGGGCGAGTCCTTGTGCAGCGTCTTGCCGGTCGTGGGAATCTTCCAGGAGCCCTTGAACGGGTAGAAGTACCCGCCCGGCGCACCGTAGTCGCGGCCGCCGACGTTGACGTCGAAGCCCTGATGCTCCGGGTAGTAGTAGGTTTCCGTTCCCAGATGCCACTTGCCCATGAAGGCGGTCCGGTAACCGGCCTCGCGCATGGCCTCGGCGATGGTCACCTCTTCCAGCGGCAAGTTCGAGATGTACCGGCCTTCGCGCATCTTGTGCCGCTTGGGGTTCCACCGGCCCGACGGCAGCCACTGCGTCAGCAGGAGCCGGGCCGGGTACTTGCCCGTCATGATGGCCGCTCTGGTGGGCGAACAGACGTTGCACGCGGCGTAGCCGTTGGTGAACCGCATGCCCTCGGAGGCGAGGCGGTCGATTTGCGGCGTCTGGTAGTACGTGCTGCCGCAACAGCCGACGTCCTTCCAGCCGAGGTCGTCGATCAGGATGAGCACGACGTTCGTCTTGCCCGGCTCGCCGCCGGCGGCGTCCGTCGCCAAGGCCGCCACGGGTAGCATCAGCACGCCCAGCGCGAACAGGTGAAACCGTGTCATGGCTGGTCTCCACGGGTTATCCTGCCGGTCTTCTTGTGGGTCCAGGTGAAGGAATCGGTGTCAAACCGGAACGCGTTCTTCGTTGGGGCGGATTCCGCCCACTTCTTCGGGATCCACTCGCCAAGCGCCTTCTTGACGGCTGCGTGATCCCCGCTTGCCGCCAGGTTCGTCCATTCATGCGGATCGGTCTCGTGGTCGTAGAGTTCTTCGCCGCCGTCGCGGTAACGGATGTAGCGATAGCGTTCGGTGCAGACGGCGGCGTTGCCGCGCCGGAATTCGACGACCGCGGGGCGCTCCCACTCCGCGGCCGGATCGCGCAGCAGCGGCAGGAGGCTGACGCCGTCGTGCGACCGGATGCCCGGGAGGCCGCAGAGGTCATTCAATGTGGGATACAGGTCCAGCAGGCTGACCGGGCGTTTGCAGACGCCCGGCTGACGGCCGGGTACGCTGATGACCAGGGGCACACGTGTGGCCTCCTCCCACAGGGTGGACTTGTGCCAATGGCCCTTCTCGCCGAGGTGCCACCCGTGATCGGACCAGAGGACGATGACCGTGTCGGCCGCGTACGGGCCGGCGTCCAGCGCATCGAGCACCCGGCCGATCTGCGCGTCGGCGTAACTGATGCTCGCGAGGTACGCCCGGACGGCGTGCTTCCATCGCTCGGCGCCGCGAATCGTTTCGAAGTCCTGGCGCCGCGCCTTGGCCAATTTCTTGCCTTCGGCCGGCACGTCGTCGAGGTCCTTCTCTCGAACAGTCGGCAGGCGAATCGCATCCAGCGGGTAGCGGTCGAAGAACTCCTGCGGCACGTACCACGGCAGGTGCGGGCGAAAGAGGCCGCAGGCCAGGAAGAACGGCCGGTCGTGCCGCTCGCCGAGACACCGAACGGCGTAGTCGGCGGTCCGCGCGTCGTCGTACGCCTCGGCGGGAATGCCGAGCGAGCCCCAATCGTTCTCGTGGCCCAAGCCCTTCACGCCGCTGAACGGGAACCCCGGCGGATACGGGCCCGACGTCGACCACGGGTAGTTCAACGTGGAGCCGCGAAACCACGGATCGTTGCGGAACCTCAGGGGCAGGAAATCGTCCCACTGATACGGCGGATTGTTGCCGGCCGTGTGATGAAAGATCTTCCCCGCACCGACGGCGCGGTAGCCGTGGCGGCGGAAATGCACCGGCATGGTCACCACATCGGGCAGATTCGGCCGCCACCAGTGCCCGTTGTCGTACAGGCCGGTCGTGGACGGCCGGAGCCCCGTCATGATGGCGGCCCGCGACGGCGCGCACTTCGGCGACGGGCAATGGGCGTTCGTAAACAACACGCCCCGCTTGGCCAGGCGGTCGACGTGCGGCGTGTCCACCCTGCCCTCGTAGCCGCCAAGGCAATGGACCCAGTCTTTCATGTCGTCGACGGCCAGAAACAAGACGTTGGGCCTTGGGCGTTTGCCGGCCGCTGCCGCGCCGCCGGCGTCCGTCGCAAGGGCCGCCGCGACAAGGACCAGCGCCAACAACCGGAACAGATCGTGCCGCGTCATGGGTCAGCCTTTCCCGGCGTCCGCCGCCCGGACCCACGCCAGGGGGAACCGGGCGAACGTGATGCGCTTGTACCCGTCCTTCTCGTACAGGCAGCCGATGGTTTCGTCGGCGAGCACGCACAGGCAGGAGTACGCGCTGCCGCCCTCATGCAGCGCCCGCGAGTGTTTCCACGTCTTGCCGTCGTCGTAACTGGCCCGGATCGTCAATTCCTCGCGTTTCTTCGTGCTGGCGGGGTTCGAAAAGAGAATCACCCCCGGGCGGTCGTCGCTCGGCCAGCGATAGCGGCGGATGCTGGCCTGGCAGACCGGCTCGATGAGCGTCTCGTCGTGCCGCTGGCCGTGCCACGTGCGTCCGCCGTCGTCGCTGAAACAGACTTGGCGGGCCCGCACCCGCTTGTCGTAGTTCCGCATGTTGAGCATCAGGCGACCGTCCCCCAGTTCGACCACCTCGCATTCGTTGACCTTGTCCTCGGGCGAGGTGCCGCCGAGTTGCCACGTGGCACCGTGGTCGTCGCAGTAGATGACGTGCGAGCAGTATCGCACGCCCTCGCCGGTCGGGGTCTTGTGATCGCAGGGGATAACCAAGCGGCCGCGATGCTCGCCGCGCGCGATCTGAATGCCCGCCCCCGGCCCCGTGGCGTACCAACTCCAGGCCTTCTCTTTAACGCGCGAGGTAATCTCCACCGGGACGGCCCAGGTGGCGCCGTCATCGCGGGAATGCGTCACGAAGACGCGGCGCGAGTCTTCGCCGAAGCCGGGTTGAATGTGTCGTTCGTGAACCTTGCCGGCGTTCCACGTCAGCAGCAGCCAGACGACGCCCGTGTCCCGGTCCACAACCGCGCACGGGTTGCCGCACGTGTTCGGCCCGTCGTCCCATACGACGTGCGGGTCGGACCACGTCCTGCCGCCGTCGCGGGACCGCCGCAGGAGCAGGTCGATGTCGCCGGCGTCGGAGCGGCTCGTCTTGCGGCCCTCACAGAAGGCCAGCAGCGTGCCCTCCTTCGTCACGACCACGGACGGAATGCGGTAGGTGTGATACCCGCCCTCGCCCGAGACGAACACATCCGTCTCCGTGGGCGACGCCGCACCGTAGACCGTAACAGCAGCCAGACAGATAACAGCCGCAACTCTCATCGGCAACGTTTCCTAATCGACCGGCGCGGGAACAGCCGCCTTCCAGCCCTTCTCGAGGATACCGGCCATCTCGCGGAGGAGGTCCGCCCGGTCCGGCTCCTCGGCGATGTTGTGCATCTCGTTCGGATCGCGCTCGTGGTCGTACAGTTCGCGCGCCACCGCCTGCCCCGTCTCCCACTCCTGCCACTGGACGTACCGGTAGCGCCGGGTGCGAACGGCGTAACCCATGAAATGGCCGTGCCCGCGGTAGCGAGCACCCTTCAGCGGCCGCGGAAACTGGCTAAACACGGCCGGTTTCCAGGCACAATCCGGGCGGGCCAGTAGCGGCTTGAGGCTGATACCCTCCAGTCCGGCCGGCTCGTCCAGCCCGCACACCTCCGCCAGTGTCGGATAGATGTCCACGAACTCCACGAGCGCGTCGGTCGCGGCACCACGGTTCGCCTGACCCGGAACCGACAGAATGAGCGGCACGCGCGTCGCCAACTCGTAGTTGTTGGCCTTGGTCCAGAGGCCCTGCTCGCCAAGGTGAAACCCGTGATCACCCCACAGGACCACCACCGTGTCGTCCGCAAGGTTCAGCCGGTCCAGTTCGTCGAGCAGGCGGCCGACCAAGGCATCGACGTAACTGACGCACGCGTAGTACCCGTGCCGAAGGTGCCGCACCTTCTCGGGTGGGATGTTCCCGTCCTTGGGGATATCCCGGTAGCCCTCCAGTTCCATCCAACTGCGCACGGCCAGTTCGGGCGCCCCGGCGGGATGCTCGGTCGACTCGGGCGGGATAATCGTCTCCGGCTCGTACAGGTCCCAGTACTTCTTCGGGGCGCAGAACGGCAGGTGCGGCTTGCGGAACCCGACCGCGAGAAAGAACGGCTTGCCCTTCTTCCTGAGCGCCGGCAGGGCCCGGACGGCCGCGTCGCACACGATCTGGTCGATGTACACGCTGCCCTCCGCCCGGCCGGCCTCCGTCGCGTCGCGCTTCAGGCCCTTGCCCTTGAGGTTCTCCGGGTTCGCGTAACGGACCTTCGCCTCATGGGCGACGTCGTATCGGGCCTCGACGGACCACGACGGCGGGTCCTTCGACGGGGGCCCGCTACCGTGGTACACCTTGCCCAGGCTCTGCGTATGGTACCCGTGGTTCTTGAAGTGCTGAGGCAGGGTGACGACGTCGGGCAGCGCCTCGCGGAAGTGCGTCTTCAGGTCCCACACGCAAATCGTATCCGGTCGGCGGCCGGTCATCAGCGACAGCCGCGACGGGCTGCACACGGCCTGCTGACAATACGTCCGGTTGAACCGTATACCGCGGCTCGCCAGGCGGTCGATGTTCGGCGTGCGCGCGATCGTGTCGCCGTAGCATCCGAGCGCCGGGCGCAGATCGTCAATGGCGATGAACAACACGTTGGGCCGCGGCGAGGCCGCTTGCCCGCAGGCCGACGGCCCCGAAACAGCAAGGACCGTCAGCACGGCACCCCATACGACAAGACGGCGATTGGTGCTCATGGGCGACACCACGTAGAAACAGGTGGACCCGGCTCGAGGAACAGCACGCACGGCCGCATTGTAGCCCGGCCCTCGGCGCACCACAACGAAGATGTCGCCCAAGAACACGGTTTACTCCACACCCCCTGCTCTTACAATGGCACGCGCGGCGATGATGGCGCACCTCAACCTCGTTCGCGCCGGCGCCGAGACGCCCGCGGAGGCACCGTCACCATGTATCCCTGCCGACTCTTGCTCATCCTCACCGCGTTGGCTGCGCTGGTGTGGGCCGCCGGCGGATGCGACAGCGGCCCCGGTCCGGATGAGGGCGACGCCCCGGCGGCGGGTTCGGCGGCCTCCTCGGGCGGACCCGCCTACACCGGCTCGGGCGGCTGCCGGGAATGCCACGAGGCGTTTTACGAACTGTGGGCCACCTCGCACCACGGGCTGGCCATGCAACCGTACTCGGCCGAGTTCGCCGCGGAGGAACTGACGCCCCAGCGAGAGGCCATCGCCGTCGGCGACGTGGCATATCAGGCCGAGATCGGCCCCGGCGAAGGCCACGTCCGCGCCCGCCGACCCAGCGGCGAGGCCACCTACCCCATCGTGCACGTGCTGGGCGGCAAGAACGTCTTTTACTTTCTCTCGCCGACGGAGCGCGGCCGGCTCCAGACCCTGCCGGTCGCCTACGACGTCCGCCGGCGCGAGTGGTACGACACGGCGGCCAGCGGCGTCCGGCACTTCCACGACGGCACGCCCGACGAGGCCATTCACTGGACCGACCCGCTCTACACATTCAACACGGCATGCTACCGGTGCCACGTCAGCCAACTCGCGACGAACTACGACCCCGCGACCGATACCTACCGGACCGTGTGGGCGGAGCCGGGCATCAACTGCGAGGTGTGCCACGGCCCAGGCACCGAGCACGTGCGCGTTTGCCGCGAGGCCCCCGAGGGGCACGTGCCCGACGACCTTCACCTCATCAGCGCGAAGGGCTTCTCGCCGGCCCAGCACAACGCCACGTGCGCGCCGTGCCACGCCAAGATGGTGCCGCTCACGAACACGTTCATGCCGGGCGACCGGTACTTTGACCATTACGACCTGGCAACGCTGGAGGACCCGGACTTTTACCCGGACGGCCGGGACCTGGGCGAAAACTACACGTTCACCCTGTGGCGGATGAACCCGTGCGCCAAGGCGGGCCGGCTCCACTGCGTCCACTGCCACACGTCGAGCGGCCGGTACCGGTTCGCCGACACGTCCCGCGCAAACGGCGCGTGCCTGCCGTGCCACCAGGAACGGGTGGCGAAGGCGGCGGCCCACCACCATCATCCCGCGGACGGGCCGGGAACACGGTGCATTGATTGCCATATGCCGATGACGACGTTTGCCCGGATGCGGCGGTCGGATCACTCGATGCGGCCGCCCACCCCGGCCGCCACGATGCAGCACACGTCGCCTAACGCGTGCAACGTGTGTCACACCGACAAGACGGCCACCTGGGCCGACGCATGCGTCCGCACGTGGCACGATCGCGACTACCAGGCGCCCGTCCTGCACCGGGCGGGCCTCCTTGCCGAGGCGCGTAAACGCGACTGGTCGCGTTTGCCGGAGATGCTCGCCTACCTCACGCGTAACGACCGTGACGAGATGACCGCCACGGGCCTGATCCGGCTGCTCGCGAGGTGTGCGGACGGACGCAAGTGGCCGGCGCTTGTCACGGCGCTGGGCGATCCGTCTCCCCTGGTCCGGTCGGCGGCCGCAACGGGCCTGGAGACGCACCTGACGCCAGGCGTGGTCCGCGGCCTCGTTGCCGCGACCGAAGACACCTACCGCCTCGTCCGCATCCGGGCGGCAAGCGCTTTGGCGCGATTGCCGCGCCGGGTGCTGAGCACGGTCGATCGCAAGCGCGTTGACCGCGCATCGGCCGAACTTCAGGCGTCGCTTACCTGTCGCCCCGATGACTGGAGGGCCCACTACAACCTCGGGAACTACTGGGCCGACCACGGAAAACCCGAAGAGGCGCTGAGGGCGTTCGCCGTGGCCTCGCGCCTGCGCCCCGACACCGTGCCCCCCTGGGTGAACGCCTCGATGGTCCATGCCCGTCTGGGCGACACGGCCCGGGCTGAGGCGGCCCTGCGCCGCGCTCTGGAAATCGCCCCGTCCAACGCCACGGCGAACTTCAACATGGGCCTCCTGAAGGCCGAGATGGGCCAGCGGCGGGACGCGGAGAGGCATCTCCGAGCGGCCCTCAAGGCCGACCCGACGCTCGCCCAGGCGGCCTATAACCTGGGTGTCCTCCTGGCAAAGGACCGCGCGACGGAAGCGATACGCTGGTGTCGCCGGGCGGTTGCGTTGCAACCTGCCAACCCGAAGTACGCTTACACGCTTGCCTTCTGCCTCCACAAGAAGGGCGACGTGGATGAGGCCCTGCGCATCCTGCAGGCAACCGTCAAGGGCAACCCGCCCTACGCCCCGGTCTACGAGTTGCTGGTTGGAATCTACGAGGAAACCGGCCGGCTGAAAGAGGCCCGGGCCGTCTGCCGCTCGGCGGTGGCCAACGAAACGCTGCCCCCCGCAGACCAACTCCGATTCCACGCACGGTTGCAGACGCTGCAAAACCGGTAGCGGCGGCAGGGCGCCGTCGCCCGTGGCGCCCACACGGCGGTGCTCGACCCGTGGTGCACTCGCCCGCGCCGTGTTTGACCGTTCAAAGCCCCACGCCCGTGGTAATTACCCCATGACCTCACACCGTGGTCGCCCAAGCGGGCCACTGTCATGAAGCGTGTCATGACGCAGGGCGGAATCGTTGAAAGACGCCTGTTATTGGCGGCAGGCGATATGACAAACGGCGCCGTAAGCCATTGACGTGACGCAACTTAAAATGGCGTCCCCATGAGGATTCGAACCTCAGACCTTTGGCTCCGGAGGCCGGCAATCGCCCCATAAGCCCTTGCAGCATCCCTGCCCAAGTCCTGCGCCGCCTCAGCAGCACGCCCAGCGATCCCACGGCCAGCAGGGCGAGCGCGGCGGGTTCGGGCGCCAGCATCGTCGGGCCAAGACAAACGGCATTCATCACGAGGTCTTTCGCCAACAAAACGTTTGTGATGCTGGTGGCAGCCGAAATCAAGCGTGGCGCGATCCTCGCCCCCCCCGTCGGCCTCCCCGCTTGCGTTGCCTGCCTCAGGCAGTATGCTGTTGACAAGGCCGTCGCATGATCTTGTCCGCCACTGCTACGGAAGTCCCCGTCATGAGACCTGCGTTCGGACTCGCCGTCGTCCTCCTACTAACCGCATGGGTGCCGTACGTGCAGGGGCAGGAAGAACCACTCGCAGGCCATGACATCGGCGGGCGAGTGGCGCGGCTCGAGCAGCAGACGCACAGGGCCTTTGAGCGTGGAGACTTCCTGCGGATCGCCGACTTGATTCCCCAACTCCAGCGCCTGGAAGGTGAGCTGGAGGCGGCGCTGAAGCGGCCCGCACCGGGCGACCCGCCAAGGCCCGACCTTCACGGGCTTCTCGACCTCGTGTGTCACCTGCGAGCCGAGGCGTCGCGCATCGCGGCCGGCTCCAAGTGGCGCACCACCCCGCCCCTCTGGATCCGGCGGCCGCCAGACGCCTCGCGCATCACCATCCGCCCGGTTTCCGACGGCACGGCCGTGATCACCGGCACGGCCGGCACCGCCGGCGACACCCGCGCGCGGCTGGTCCGGGCGGTCAACCTCATGACCGCCGACGAGGCCATCGCCAGAGTCATGCCGGATGGATCGTTCGCCCTTCGGCTCATGGCCCCGCCCGGCAGTTCGGTCCAGATAGCGACTGCCATGTCCGGCGACCTTCCCGGCCCGATCCCCGACGAACTTCGACAGCGGTTCGAATCGGGCGAAAGCATCGACCTGGACGAGACCGTGGGTCCCCTGCGCGAGATGGTTGTCGGCAACCGCACAACCTCGCCCGGGGTGATCCTGCCCGTGCGGACGAGCGAGGAAGGCGCGGTCGGATTCGTCAGCAAGGTCGGCCGGGGCCGCTGGGTCTTCGGCACAGCCCGCCCGAGCAGGCGCCGCTTTAAACCCGGCGACCCATTGGAACTTCGCGTTGCCATGACCGTGCGGTTTGAATCCGAAAACGCGGCCCAGCGGGCAACCGCCGACCGCCCAACGGTCGATCCGATCCTCGTGCCGATGTTCGACGCCCGCGGCCGACAGCGCGGCGGCGGCCGGTTACTGGCAACCCATGTGCTTGCCCCGACGGGCCTGCCCATCGAAACGCATGGCGAGATGATCGCCCATCGCCGCGACGACGGACGTATGGTCATCGAGCCAGGCGGCTCCGGCCTCGGCCTGCCATACGAGCCGCTGGACCGCGGCACGTGGCAACGTCACGGCCGGGCGGCGACGATCTCCCAGCGCATCCGCTTCGAGATCCCGGCGAACGTGCCTGCCGGCATGTACGCGCTGCGCGGCCACATCTGGCCCGGCGCCGGCGAGGGCCTCCTCGAAGGCGCACCGCAGGGTCCGGCGGACTTCGGACCCGTCACGGTAGGCAACGTGGCCGAGCCGAGACTGGCCTGCATGCTGCTCGGCTCGGCGGGAACGGGCGGCTCGCGGGGGGCCATCGCCCGGGAAGACCAGGGCTTCTACGACATTGCGCCGCACAACGTCTTCCAGCCAGCGAGGCTCGTGATTCCGCGCGACGACGCTCGGACCGGCAAGCCGCACCCCTACCCGCTGGATCCGTACCTGCCGCTGGTGTCGCTTACGGACCGGCCGGGCGAGATGCGCATCTGGCCACCCCGGATCCGTTTCGACACCACCGCCAGCCGCCTGACGGTCACCGTGACGGCGCCAGACGGCACGGTGACGCGGCTCGGGCCGGCGCCGCTCGTCGCGGGGCAGAACGACCTCTCCAGCGCGGGGCCCGACCGCACCGTGATCGACCGCCTTGTCGCCCCGCGGGGACCGGCGTACGGCAACCCGAGTTTGGCTGACATCTATCACCTGAGCGGCGGCCCGACGTTCGAACACGCCTTCGAGCAATACGGCCATCACATCGCGACGCTCGACGGGCACGTCTCGGACGTGGCCGGCAACCGCTACCGCATTATCGGCACCTACGATGTTTACGTCGCCAAACCGCTGGACATCAACGTCTTCCCGGAGCCGGGCACGCCGCTGGAGGTCGGGCAGCCGATTCTCCCGCAGGTCCGGGTGCTGCCGGCGATGCCGGCGGATGCGGAGATTCGATTCCGCCACCTGCCCGGTTCGGACCCGGCCCGGGCGGTCGAGGGGGTCATCGCCGGCAAGGCCAATCGCTGGGGCGTATTCGTACCCGACGCGGCAACCAAGGCCGTGGCGTTCAACGAGCCCGGCGAGTACGTCTGTGACGTCACGGTCAAGCACGTGGACGCCACGGGCACGTGGTGGATGGCGTGCCGCCGAGGGGCCTCGGTGGTAGCGACGCCTGACTCGACCGTGGTGACCCACGGCGAGCGCGGCAACCGGGCCCCGACCCAGCGATGGCGGGCCCGCTGGTTCATCGCCCGCGACGCCCGGTTCATCACCGGCATGCCGCCGGGGGCCCACGACATGGCTCACACCTGCTACCCGTACGAGCCGGGCGACGTGGCGTGGCTGGGCCATCGCGACCCGGACTCGCTTTTTCCCAACGTGACGCTCGAGGACCCCACGGGCACGATCGCCGGTATCATCGAAGCGCGTTGGCCGGGCGTCCGGAACGGCGCTGGACGGGCCGGGCTCTACCCCGACTGGCTCAGGCCCGAAGATCGCCTCGCCATCGGTGAACTGCCGCTGGTGTGCTCGTCGCTGTCGGGCCTGTCGCCGTCGATGGCGCCCGACCGCGTGGACCAGTGGGGCTACTTCTACACGACCTCGTGGCGGCCGGGCGTGTCGGTGCGGTCGCACGTCGGCGAGGACCTCGTGCCGGCGGCGTACTGGTTCTTCGACGATCCGTACGGTTACCAGTTCGGTGTCGGGCCGCAGGGTGACCTGCCAAGCGATTACAAGATGAACTACGCCGGCAGCGTCTTCCGCGATACGGCGAGTGGCGTCGCGCATTACGGAGCTTACGCTTCCATGCTGGTGATCATCGACGGCAACCACGACCCGATCGGCCGGCGCGTCCTCCCGCCGTTCGACGGGCTTTTGCCGGACTCACCACCGTCGGGACCACTGCTGGAGGTCGGCGGCAAACGATACGACGTCTTCCTCACGTTCGGCGCCGTCTCGCCCGGCGCGATGCTCACGGTGGGCAACCGGCTGGCCGTATCGGGAGTCGTCTGGCCGCCCGTCAGCGGCTTCGTCCAAGGCACCATCACCAGCCCTTCGGGTCGCAAGACACCGTTCAAGACGGTGGCAAGCGCCATGGGCGTCTTCGACTTCACCGGAGCGACCCTAAGCGAGCCGGGCATCTGGCGCGTAACGGTCGAGGGCGTCTGTAACGGCCGGACCAGCGCCGGCCGCATTGCCGACCTCGTGCCGGAGAACCGGTGGCCGCGCGGCAGCGGCGTCGGCCTCCAGGACAACACCTTCGCCGTACCGGTCGTGCCCGCGAAGGCCGCGCCGATCGCCTTCGACCTGCCCCCGGGCACCCGCGCCGGGCCGCCGCACCCCCTGGTCATCCGCGGCCATCTGCCGGCATCCGCGGAGGCAAGAACCGTCCGCGCGCTCGTCGCCCTGCCGACCGGCGTGATCGACGAGGTCGATGTGCCCGTGGCGGACGGGGCGTTCACCTACGTGTATGATCCCGCGGCGCTCGCCCGCGACTTCCCCAACATCGACGTGACGCTGCCCGGCCCCGACCCCGTTGTCCGCTATCCCGCCTGGTACGACACCGTGACGTTCACGTTCTGGACGGGCGACGGCTCGGCTGTTTGCGCCGGGACGGTCCTGCTCCAGGGCGAAGACGTGTACGCCACCGCGACGACCGGCCAAGCGCCCCCCGGCCAAGCGGTCCCGGTGTTCGTACGGGCGCGGTCAAGGCCGCCCCTGCCACCGTTGGCTACTTCACCGTCGCGCCCGACCTCAGCGGCAAGCGGTGCCGCCGCGACGCGCAGTTCCCTGCTGGCGCTGTCGCCCGACGGCACGGCGCTCTTCGCCGGCCACCTGCACTCGGGCGAGGTCGTGTGCCTGGCGCTGGGCGACGGCCCGCCGGAGGTTTCGGCCACCGTCAAACTGGGCGGGCGCGTGCGGTCCGTTGCGCCGTCAGCAGACGGACGGCGCCTGTTCGTCGCCATCTCCGACCGATACGAGGTCGTCGTCCTAGACGCCGCCACGCTGCGGGTCGCCTCGCGCTGGACGCTTTCGGCCGAGCCGTGGGCCGCCCTGCCTTCGCGCGACGGCACGGCCGTCTTCGTCGCCGATTACGACGGCAACCGAGTGCTCCGCCTGAGCGCAGCGGACGGCCGGACCGAGGCATCGAGTCCGCCATTCTATCGGCCCAGCGCGCTGGCGCATTCAGCCGACGGCGACGTATACGCGGTGAGTTTCCGCACGGGCGAGATCGTCGTGCTGGATGCAAACCTGCGTCTGCGCCGACGTCTGCCCGCCGGCGAACAACTGAACCAGTGCCGGGCCCTCACCCTGGGACCGGACAGCACGGTGTACGCCCCGCAGACGCGGTCCGACACCCGCCTCGGCGGCCGCATGTTCGACCGCACGGTCTTCCCCGCCGTGGCGGTGGCCGGGCCGGGCGACGAGCGCGTTCGCATCGGACTGTTTCCGGACCTGCTGACGGTTCCACCACACCGGCCGTGCGAGGCGGCGCTCGGCGACGGCACGCTCTACCTCGCCAATGCCGGCAGCGACGACGTGGTGGCGATCGACTTGGCGACCTCCTTCCCGCGCTGGCACGCGAAGGGCGTGGGCCTGGAACCGGGGGGCATCCGGCTCGACACTGCGCGCGGCCGGCTGTACGTGCTGACGGTAACCGGGCAGGAGATCGTGACGCTCAGGGTCCGCGACGGCGCGGTCCGGTCGCGGGTGCGGTTCGCCGACGACCCGACGCCGCCGCTCGTCGCCCGCGGCCGGTACCTGTTCGGGACGGCCACCGACTCCCGCCTGACGAAGGACCGATGGATCTCGTGCGCCGCGTGCCATCCCGACGGGGCCGGCCAGGACGGGCGGCAGTGGGATCTCGGCGAGGGGCCCCTCGACACGCAGAGCCTCCGTGGGTGCATGGCGTGCCCGCCCCTGCACGTCACCGCCCATCTGGACGAAATCCAGGACACGGCCGACTTCACACGGCACGTGATGGCTGGGCGCTGGTTCATGCCGCAGGAGCGGGTGAACCCGTACCTGGGCCGGTCGAACGCCGGGCTGAACCGGGACCTCGACGCGCTGGCGGCGTACATCGAGAGCCTGTCGCCGAAACGGCCGCCCCCGCCCCCGCCGGAACTGACCGACGTCATCCGGCGCGGCAAGGCGATCTTCGAGAGTGACGCCACCGGCTGCGCCGTCTGCCACCCCGCGCCTCGATACACCGACAGCGGTCGCCGCGATGCCGAGGAGCACTTCCTGCAGCACGACGTCGGCATGTGGAAATCCGGCGAGGCCGAGACGCTGCGAAGGCTCGACACCCCTTCCCTGTTGGGCCTCCGGCAATCGGAGCCCTATCTGCACGATGGTCGGGCCCGCACGCTCGAGAAGGTCTTCACGCAGCACAATCCCGAGGACCGCCACGGCACCACGTCGCATCTGTCGGCCAAGGACGTTGCCGCCCTGGCGACGTTTCTGCGGTACCTGGACCCCGGTCCCGCCGCGGTCAATCCGCGCCCTGTGGGTCCTGTCGTGCCGCCGGCCGAGTACCACCGCGGCGATGTCCAACGGAATCCACCGCCACCAGGAGAAGCGCCGCAGCAGCCCCCTGCGGCCTCGGCTCCGCCTCGGCCTGCGGGGCACGCCGTGGCCCAGCCGTCAGGACTCTGAAACGTCGCAGACCACATGGACCGAATTTGGGGAGAGGTCCGGGCCGACGGGCTTCTCTCATAAAACCTGGACCAAATCGCGGGGAGGGGGTCATCATCGCCCCGGCCCGGCGACGGCGGTGATCTTCGCATCGCCGTGCGTTTCGCCGGCGAGGTCGCCGTCGAAGTGAAAGACAACGGTGGCCTTCTCATCCAGCACGGCCCGCCGCTCGGGCGCAAAGTCCGCCGCATAGCGCGGCACGGCCGAGACACGAACCTCGTCCATGGCCCAGCCGAGCGGGCACGCGCCGGTCACCGCGGCACCGAGTTGGACGGGAAAGTCCTCGGCCTTTTTCCGCCAGACCTTCTCCTGCAACCTTGTCTCGAAGACGCCGCCGATCTTCTTGCCGCCCACATAGAGGTCGAACGAGAGGGCGTCGGAGTCCACGCCGGACCACTGTGCGGCAAGGTGGTGCCACCCGCCGTCCTGCCAAGCCGAAAGCGATGCGTTGCTGGCCAGTTGCTGCCACGCGAAGGTCGAAAGCCGCGCAGCCACCGAACCTCGCCGCCGCCGCACGCACACCGACTGCCAGTTGTCGAGACGGGGATGGTCGAAACGCACCGGCCCCTGGAAGAAGAAAACGTGGTCCCTGTCGCGGCCGAACTGCAGGACGGGTGCCAGCGGCGGCTCGACCTTCACCCACATCTCGAGCGTGCCCCGGCGCGAGTCGAAGTAACGCACGCCCTGGAGTGCCGCAGGGAAGTGCACCGTCCCGGCGAGCGCCTTGCCGCTCGCACCCTCGACGTACGTCGGCTCGACGCTGCGCAGGGGCGGGTTCCCGAACACCCGCCGGAAGGTCCAACGCCCCTCGGCCGCCTTGACGCGAAAGACGAACTCCAGCCCCGGCTCCGGCGTATCGACGAGGTGCCGGATGGCTTTGCGCGTCCGCCACATGAGCGGGACGGATGCCCCGGAGAACACCTTGAGTTCGCCCTTCCGCGCGTCGCCGCAGAAGACCTCAGCCGCGAGCGAGACGTCGTGCAGGGGTGTTGTCGTCTCCAGTTTCAGCCCGAACAGGGCCTCGAAACCGACGCCGGTGCCGATGGTACGCTGGCCGGCCCGCTTAGGCTCGATGGCCAACCTCACGACCGGTTCACGGTGCGGGGGCACCTGCGCCAGAAACCGGAGTTCGGCGAACTTCTCGGGGCTGTGGAAACCCGAGCCCTCGAGCAGGACCGTCGAGACGGCCGCGTTCGTGCCGTCGGGCCGCGCGAGGTTGCGGCAGAGGTTCGCACGCCACCTCGCGCCCGCGCGCGGCTTGGCACCGAGGTCGGCGACGGGGATCCTCGCTTCAATCGTCCATCGGTCTGCGAAGCGTGCGGCCGCGACCTCGGCCCGCGAGTTGAAGGCCGTCCGGCTCAGTTCGAATTGCCCATGGGCGTTGCGGGCCCTCCGCTCGTCGAGGATGTTTCCGGCCGGGTCCCAGATGAAGTGGACGTAACTTCCGCGGTCGCCGTCCGAATCGACGAATACCTCGACGGAGCACGACCGATTGAAATCCGTGTCGTTGTCGAATCGCGGCAGATCGAGTTTGTCGGCGCTGGGCTCGCAGGCGGTGAAGCCCACGTAGAGGTAATCGGCATCGTAGAGGATCCGCGCGTCGGTTTCCCTGGCTGCGAGCGTCGAGGTCCGATAGTTGACGAAGTGCCCATTGACGGGCGCGGCGGTCCAGGCCGCCTCATCGAGGCGACCGTCGAGGACGATGGGTTTTGAGGCGGGCACGGCGTACAGAACGCGGCTCGCAAGGGCCTTCTTGAACCACGCGGGCGTGTTGTACGCCTCGAAGAGGGCGTCCCTGCCCTCGGCAAACGTGTCGAGTTCCGCCACGAGGGCCGCGTAGTCGTACCGGCTAAACTTGCCGAAGGTATAGACCCAGTTGGGATTGATGCCCTCGGTGTGCGCGACCTTGGACATCCACGGCCATCTCTGTTTCCAGGCGGCCTGCTCACGGGCGACCAAGGCGCGGGCACGGGCCTCGATTTCCTTTGCCTTCGGGATCTGGCCACCGATGACGGCCCGGCGGGCCTCCATCATGGCGGCGCGGAATGCCGAGGCGCATCGTGCGGCCAACATGCCGCGGTAGTAGTCGCCGAAGAGCCGCTCGGCCGCGGCATTGGGAATCGCCCGCCGCCCATCGGCCGCGGCGGCGTCGTACGCGGCACGGGCCTTCTCCATGGCGGCCATGGCGCGGGACGTGGCGGCGGCCATCTGCTTCATCCGCTCCAGCGGGTTCGCGATGCCCATCGACTCGCCTATCAACTCCGGACGCTGGATGAAACGGCACGAGATGTTCGAGTCGAACACGTCGACCATGTGCGGGCCGACCTCGGGTCCCCAGAAACCAGCGCACAGGCGACGGAGGTATGTCACGGCAAGGTCGTGCGGCCTCCCGTGGTGGTCGATGTCGTTCAGCCGCACCTCGTTGCCCGGATACTCGATCGCACCGGGGGCTTCCGTGTTCCACCCGAACTCGGCGGCCAGCAGTTCCGAGAGAATGTTGTATCCCCATCGCCCGTGCCGCGGGTAGAAAATGTCCTCATGGCCGGGACGGTAGTACGTCTTGGCCCACCGAGGCGTCAGGGAGAAAATCGGGGCCCATTTGTTGGGCCATCCTTCGAATTCCATGTACATCTGGAAGTCGCGCCGGCCGTAGCATTTCGTCATGAGGGCGTACCGGGCGCGGGTCACCTCGCGCTGGCAGATCTTGATGGCCGGGTCCATCAGTTTGCCGAGGCGCGCGAGGAAGACCTGGTGCTTGCCGGCGGCCTGGCTGGCGATCTTCCCGGCCGTCGGGATGGAGCCGGACTTGGCAACGATGTCCTTCTCAATGCTGTCTGGATCAATTGCGCGGGCGTTATACGGATAGACGACGGCCACCATCCGGAAGTCGGGTATCCGGGCCTTGATCTTTCGGTAATACATCCCGAAGATGGTTGCGTCGGCCTTGGCGTGGTCGTCGCCGTACATGTTGCGGCACTGCTGGCACCGGTCGTTCCACTTGGCGGGGTTCTCCCATCCGCCGCCGTCGGTGGCGTGCATGTAAAGCCAGCGGAAGCCGGCCTCCTTCATCGCCTCGGCGTACAGGCTGGTCTTCTTCTCGTGTTCCTCCAGAAGCGACCAGCAGAAGTACTTCTTGTGGGTCCGGTAATCGATGCACCGGCTCTTCGCCGGGTCGTCCTTGTCGGCGGGGTACGTTCCGATGTTGGTCGAGCCAGAGGCAAAGAAATCGATGCCGCGCGCCCGGCCGTAATCGTTGATGCGGCGGGCGAACTTCCGCATCCCGGGCACCGTCAGGTAATTCCCGTAATACTCGCCGCACAGATTGACCTTGTGTCGCAGGAGGATATCGACGTAGGCCTTCACGTCGGCCACGTAGGCCCGCCCGTATTCCTCCGCCTTCTCGTCCTGGCCGCGCCTGACGGCCTGAAGAAGGGGGTAGTAACTCTGGGAGTGCGGAACGCTGAGGCTGCCGATCTCGCGCCAGCGGAAATCCGGCCAGTCTTCGACGCTTGCGGGCCGCAGGACGGCCCTGCCGTTGGCGATCTTCGACCCGCCGGCCGCATCCAGCAAACAGCGCAGCGTGACGGCGGCGTACAGGGCGCCCTGGGCGTCGCGGCCCGACAACACGACGATCCGCTTGGTACCCGAGATGTGCGTCCGAATGCCGTAGCCTTCCGGCTTCTCAGGCACCGCCACAGGGTACACCTTCTCGACGGCGGCCATCGCCTTCGTGCCGGAAACGCCGACGACGATGGTGCAGGCCTTTGCCTTCGGCACCTCGTCGATTCCTCCGTCGACCACGGGTAGCGCCACCGCACCGAGTTCCTCGGTGAGGCGGTGGTTGATCTCGTCGGCGGCCACGCGAAGTTTGGGCTCGGCGCCCGCGAGAACGATCGATGCGCCCGCCAGGTCCACCACGTCGCGGGCCACCTCTATCTTCTTCGGCGTCGGCGTTATCAGGGCCGGGTCCGCAAACACGGACGCAACCAGAACAAGCACGACAAGCGATGCCTGGACGACTTGGCGCATTATGGATCAACCCCTTTCGACCCAAGCGTTCTGTCACGGCTCACTTGCGCCGGCACCGTCATAGTGCGGCGGCTCGCCTGCCGCAACCGTTGACGCGCAGCCTGGCCCATGGTACGTGCAAACCAGGATTTTCCAGATAGACTCCGGTTCACGACCACCGTGAGCTCTGTCCGCGATTCTAAGTAAAACCGCAGAGAAAGTCATGCCGCTTATTCCTGAACGTCGTCATGGTCAACCACAGACCCCACTCTGTCTCGGCGGCCGCTGATGCGGGCGACACCCCGGCGGAATGCCCGCACCAGGGGACTCACCGGCAAGAAGCAGCCCACGTGAGCGGGCGGGGTGCGCGCGTCTTCCGTTCGATCGTCCCGGATAACGAGCATGAAAGGATCAGGCAACGAGGCCGACCCGACGCACGTTCCTGGCCGTAACGTCCTGCTGTGTCTCCGTTGGGTTGCTGCCTTCGCTGGCGGGCGCCGCACCGGAGGCCGAGCCTGCCCTGCCCAAGGCCTCCATTGACGGCACCGAGGACGGCTGGAGGGCGATGGGCGAGGACGACTTCGCCCGCGTCAACTGCGACGAGGACACCTGGGCGTGGAATCCCTTCTCACGACAGGGCGTGATCCGACGGCTTGACGCCTTTCTTGAACTTGCGGAATCCAAACGGCAAAGGCTTGTACTCGCCGACAACATCAACGTTGGCGCGAGTCGGGATTCCTTTTTCGAGTCCGACGCACCAGTAGGTGGCGTTCACCAGCAGGCGGCGGAGCCCTTCGCTCTCCAGATCCGTCGCGGCGCCCATGGTTGTGGTGAAAACCCGGCCGACCTCACCGTTGATGCCACGGTAGGACCTCGTCCAGGCCATCGGCATCATGGGGTCGTTCTTGGGCCCGATGAGCGGCTTGTCGGTCGGCTGCATTCCTTCGAGTACCTGGCCGAGCATCAACACGTTGCTGTCGTTGGGCAACGTGTTGCGCACCTCGTAGACATCGGTCGGCCCCCAGACGTCGTCGCAGCCACGGACGATGGGGTGATCCTCCGCGCCGGGCGCGATCAAGCCGCGCGTGCTTTCCCGGCCGTGTCGGCCATGGTGACTCATCCAGGTTTGACCGAGGATCTGTCGACCGAATCCCCCTTTCCACGTTCGGCTGCGGCTGCTGAATCTTTCGTACGTCGGGCTGGTCAGCCGAAACGCCACCACGGCGGCCCTCATGCCGATGACCGGTTTGCCGGCATCGATGTACTCGGCGACATACTGCATCTGCTCGTCGGGCAGGTCGCGAAAACGGGTGGCGATGATCATCAAGTCGGCCGACCGCAGGGCATCGAGCCCGGGAATATTTCGCGTGTTGTCGGGATTAATCACCCCGGTTTCGGGATCGATCGCAAAGAGCACCGTACACTTGAAGCCATGACGCTTTGCCAGGATCTTCCCCAACTGCGGCAACGCTTCTTCCGAACGGTATTCTTCGTCGCCCGAAACGAGCACCACATGTTTCCCGTTGCCCGGTCCCGCGAAACCGTCGTACACGACCCAGGGATCGGCGGCAGACGCAATGGCGGTAAGAAGAAAACAAAAGCACATCGTTGTCATGGCGAAATGAAGGGTTCTCATCGGATGTTCTCCTCTGTTTGGGAATCCTGAGGCAATTTCGGTCAGAGCACCTTGGTGAAGCCGGGCAGCGTGCGGGTGACGGCCTTCGGCCAGCCGTCGATGGCGAGCTTGCCGCCGGTAGCTTCAGCGGTCATGGCGTGCCTTCTTTTCGGCGCATCGACCCGACGGCCGCGGGCATCTCACCCCCGCGCCGGGGTCCGTCCGCCACCCGACACCGCCGGGCGCGACAGCGCCCTGTCTACGGATCGATTCCCCGCCGGAGCAGGTCGTCCTCGTAATCCTGCTGCTGCGGTTTGTCCAGGCCGTAGCGGGCGGCGGCCTTTCCGGTGGGCTTGCGCAGCGGCCGCACCACGCGGAATCCGACGAACTGAGCGTCCGTGTGCCACCAGATGCTCTTGGGGAACTGCGGGTCGCGTTCGCTGAACGTGGGGGAGGACTGCCCGCGTGCGGCGCAACGCAGGAGCTTGGCGGCGTCGCGGTAGGAGCCGCCCCGGATGACGCGCGGGTGGATCTTGGCCGCCGGCAGCAGCGGACATTGCGCCGCCTTGCCCTTGAGGTGGGCATAGGCGTCCGGCGCGTAGCCGTCGAGGACCCATTCGGCGACGTTGCCGTGCATGTCGTAGACGCCCCAGGTGTTGGGCTTCTTCGTGCCGACGGGGTGGTATTTCTCCTGGCTGTTGCCGGCGTGCCAGGCGTACTTGTCGAGCAGCTTGGGGTCGTTGCCGAAACTGTAGGCCGTCCTGGCGCCGGCGCGGCAGGCATACTCCCATTCGGCCTCGGTGGGCAATCTGTAGAAACGGCCGGTCTTGACCGACAGCCATTTGCAGTACATTTTGGCCGCCAACTGGCTCATGCTGATGGCCGGGCGCGATTCCTTGCCCATCCCGAAGGCCGAATCCCCATACGGCGGGGTGGCGCTCGTGACGGCGTCGGCCTGGAAGTTCGGGTTGGACTTGTCCGTCGGCGCGGCGGCGCGAAGACGCTTGTCGAGGCCGATCGCCCACAGTTCGTACTCGGCCCAGGTGACTTCACACTTGCCGATCCAGAACGGCTGGGTCTGTATTTCGACCTGTGGTCCCTCGTCCTTGGCGCGGTTGGGTTCGCCGGGCGGGCTGCCCACGAGGGCCTTGCCGCCGGGGATGGGGACCATGTCGAAGCTGACGTCGGTTCCGCCGATGCGTTGGGTATAGGGTTTCATGGCGGCGGGCGCCTCGGCCCGGGCGTGTGTGCAGACGGCCGGGCCGTTGGCTCCGGTCAACGGGCCGATCAGCGCCGCGGCGAGGAGGGCAACCGCGCACGCCGCGGCGGCGAGGCCCAGGCTGAGCCGGGCGGCCCCGGGGGGTCGGTTCGGGTGACCTGTGCCCATCGGATCGAGGTCCCTTATAGCTGCGCGATTCAGCGGGCGGCGCTGCGGCGTCACAGGACCTTCGTCTTGCCGGGCATGGCGAGGGGATAGCGACCCTGGGCGTCGGGCTTGACCGGCGGCGGGGAGTCGGGGGTCAGTTTCTCGAGGCCGGGGGCCAGCTCGACGTTCGAGGCGAGCGCCTCATCCCACGTGATGGTCTTGCCCGATTCTATGGCCATGCGGCCCAGGATGCCGGTCATGGCGGCCTTGGCGCATCGGGCCGTCTCGTTGTACGGCTTGTCGTTGCGAATGGCGTCGAAGAGCAAGTCGTGCTCCAACTGGTAGTGCGTGGGGCGCGGGCCCTCGTGCTTCCAGATGATGTCCTCTTTCGTCTGGCGGTGGCCCTTCCAGATGAGGGGGTTGAGCTTGCCCTCGCCGAGGACGGCAGAGCCTTTCGCACCGTGGATGACGCAGCCGAAGTAGCCCCAGCAGTCGGTCATGTGCCGACCCTGGGCGAAGAGGCGCGTGCCGTCGGGGAAGGTGTACTCCGCCGCATAATGGTCGAAGAGCTGGTCGGGCGGGGTGCGCTGCTGGCGACCGCCCATCCCCTGGGCCGACACGGGCCAGGCGTCCTTTACCCAGCAGCAGACGTCGAGGTTGTGAATCAGCCAGTCCAGCAGGAAGCTTCCGTTCAGCCACGTGTAGCACGAGTAGTTGCGGATCTGGTGCATCAGGTCGCTGACATCGGGGGACTTGGGCCTGAAGCCGACGGGACCGTGCATGCGATATGCCCAGCAGGTGATGACGTCGCCGATGGCGCCATCGTGGATCTGTGCGACGGCATCCTCGAGCGGGCGGGAGTGTCGGCTCATCAGGCCGCCGGCGATCTTGAGGTTCTTCTTCGTCGCCTCCTCGCCCGCCTTGAACACGCGGCGGATGCCCGGGGCGTCGACGGCGAAGGACTTCTCCATGAACACGTGGCAGCCCTTGGCGACGGCGTACTCGAGGTGAAGCGGTCGGAAGGCCGGAGGCGTGGTCAGGAGCGCGACACCGCCCGGCGCGATGGCATCGATCGCCTTCTGGTAAGCATCGAAGCCGATGAACGCCCGGTCCGCCGGCACGTCCACCATGTCCTTGAACTCGCGCTGAAGGGCGTTGCGGCTGCCGTTCAGACGGTTCTCGAACACGTCGGCCATGGCCACGAGCTTCGTCGGGCCCTTCGTCCGCATGGCATTGACGGCCGCGCCCGTGCCACGGCCGCCGCACCCGATGAGGGCGATCTTGATGGTGTTGTCCTCGGCGGCATAGCTTCGCGCGGTCACGGCACCGGCCAGCGCGATACCAGCCGCTGCGGTGCCGGTGCATTTGAGGAACTTACGACGGGAGGTGGACGTTTTCGGATTGTTGCCCTGCGTGTTCATGGACTTCCCCTTTTTTCTGAACCGACAGTTCCCGTTCACAGTACACGCAAGCGTGCAGAACGTATTGCAAACCGCAACGCAGTGTGGCGACTGATGTCATGGCGAACCCAACAGAGCACACTCGCCGACACATGGGTTGCTTCCCGTCACCCAGAGCAGATAACGGAACTGCCCGATCTCGCCGCGAGCCGCCGTTTTCGACGCTGGACGATCAGATTCTGTGTCCATGGTCCATGGATACTACCCACAACCTCGCCGAATTGGACACGAAAAGCCAAGACACCGCGCGAAAACCCTGCTCGCGGAAACAGGTTCTGAAGGGTCGGACCGACTTTGAGATCGGAGGATAGGCACGCGTCTCGCCCAAGCGCATGTGAGCCGGTGCCCCAAACGGATATTTCACGGTGCCTAATGCAACGTGTGATAAGCTGCTGCGTACCGTTTGATAGTGAGCCGTAGGCCATACGGCATGTGACGATGTTCCGATTGTGGCCCTCTCCGAGCAGGCTCGCGTACGACTTCGTATTCTGACATAAGGGCTTCGTTTTTCAAGAGGCCATTCTGGCGCCCGCACGCCGGATTCTTACTTGTCCGCCTTCGGCTTCAAGGGCGGGGTGGGCTCGGCGCCGGGCTCGATGGGCCGGATCTCGAGCCGCTTCAGGTGAATCTCCATCCCCTTGCCCCCCCGCCCGGGTGGACCTGAATGCCGATGGGCCCCTTGGCGTGGGCGTCGTTGCGGCAATCGCCCGTCTTCGTGCCGTTGAGCCAAAGCACCAGGTGGTCGCCGGCGGCGTAGACCTGGCCCTCGTTCCAGCCGTCGCGCCGCTCCAGTTCCTCCTTCAGGTTCCGCGTGATGAACGTCTTGGGCCACCCCGGCATGTACAGGGTGCCGCTGTAGCCGACGGGGTTCTTGTATTTCAGGCTGTCGTACTGGTACTTGCCTCGGAACCAGATGCCGCTGTTGGCCAGCCAGGTGACCTTGTAGGTGAAGCGGAGTTCGAAGTTCTCGTACGGCTTCTCGGTATAGAGGTCACCGCCGCGCCCGTCGGTCGGCGATTCCATCGCTGCCGTCTCCGCGTCCAACCCGGGCGCGAACGCCGCCGGCGTTATCGTCGCGGTCGCGGAGGGTCGGGGCGTCGATGGTGCAAACCGAACAGACGTACTGGACCTCGGGGTTCTCGCTGTCGGGCGCATCGTTCTTGCTGGCGGTCTCGCGCGTCTCAAGGATCTGCCGGCCCGAATTGTAGTAGAAGTGCAGGAACGCGTCGTAGGCCTGGTCGGCGGCGGTCCGTGGGCCGAAGAACTGGGAGAGGATCTTGAGAACGACTTCCCCCCCAAGTGTGGTATATTGGAAACGACAAGGGCCGTGAGCCCGCCGACAGCACGGATTCCCAGGCGGCCCGGGGCGAGGCATCAAACGCCCGGCGGCGCAAGCGGGATAGACTCCAATGGGAAATCCCCAATGACACGATTCCTTCTCAAGAGCCGACTACTGATTACCGCGGCCGCGGTTTTGCTTTGCAGCCACGGCGCAGGCGCCAATGACGCCGAGGTCGGCGCCGACAGCCGGCCTGAAATCGCGCGTGCCATACCCACGTTTCACTGCCTGGGGCTCTATTGGTCGCCTGAGGGCGGCACCGCGGACAAGGAAGTTGAGGTTCGCTTTCGGCAACAGGGCGCAGACACGTGGTGCGACGGGCTGCCGATGCGCCACAATCCCATTCCCAAAACCGATGAAGACCTGACCGACTACCGCGGCAGCATCGTCCACCTCAAGCCGGGCACCACGTATGAGATCGAGTTGACGCTCACCGGTACGCAGGAACGCACCAGGCTGACGGCAACGACTTGGAGCGAGGCGTTCCCCGTCGGCGGAACGGTCCGCGTGGCCAGCCGCGACACGCCGCTGGCGATCACCGAGTCGGGCACGCCGGACGCCTGGCGGGTTTACGACGGTCGGGGGGCGACCATCGATGTTCGCCACCGGCACGACGCGTGCATGACGATCGACGCCGCTTACGTGATTGTTCGAGGATTCACGCTCAAAGGTGCAGACTCGGCGGAAGGAAAGACCCGCCGATCGCCGGTCGGCGCCATCCGCATCGAGGGCGGCCACGACATCGTCATTGAGGATTGCGACGTCTCCGACTGGGGCCGTCTCAACCCCGAACGCGGATTCGGATTCAATATGGACTCCGCCATCTTCTCGCGCAGCAGCGAGCTGAAGCGGCTCGTCATCCAGCGCTGCAAACTGCACCATCCGACCTACGACGGCAGCACCTGGTACGAGCCGACCCATCCGACGCACACGAGAGGGCCACAGTGCATCGCGCTATTCAACACCGCCGGCAACCACGTGATCCGCTACAACGAGTGCACCTCCGATCTTGAGCATATGTACAACGACGTCATTGGCGGCGGCAGCAACGGGAGTTTTCAGGGGTCGCCCGGCCACGACTCGGACATCTACGGCAACCTCGTCAGCCACTGCTGGGACGACGGGCTGGAAGTGGAAGGCGGCAACCGCAACGTCCGCGTCTGGGGCAACTACATCACGCAGTCGGCGGTGATGATCGGCAACGCGGCAACGTCGATCGGCCCGCTTTACGTCTGGCGAAACGTCTGCGCCCGCAGCCAATGGAAACCGGAGTACCACGGCGGATACTTCCTGAAAATGGGCTTCGCCGGCGGGGAGCACTGGATGACCG